>Ga0081539_10000425_pt1 | contig 89942 bp, 80 predicted proteins | sample TabmetS4T2R2_FD_71023 | JGI IMG/M metagenome (GOLD analysis project Ga0081539, IMG submission 71023) | Tabebuia heterophylla rhizosphere microbial communities from the University of Puerto Rico - S4T2R2 | ecosystem: Host-associated > Plants > Roots > Rhizosphere ...
GGTCGGAGGGTCTGGTGGCCAAGGTGGAGCGCCGGGAGGCGCCGCGCCCTACGTCACTGGGCGCGCGCGGCTGGCGTTATCAGCTGCGCGAGGTGGGAGGGTAACCCCGCCTCCAAGGGTACCCGCTGGTGCCCTGGCGCCTCCCGCCGCTCCACCCCCTCGCGCGTTTCGCGAGGGAACGGGCAAACCTCGGACGCTCCAGCGCCGCGAGAACTCAAAGGTGTGGCTGTTTGAAATGTGAATCTGCAGAACAGGTGCGCGAGCGCGCAACATCCACAATCGTCATCGCCCGGCTTTGACCGGGCGACCAGTACTCCGGGCCATCTGAGAGTCACACCAATGGCGGTGTTTACTGGATACCCGCCTTCGCGGGTATGACAAGTGAGCTGCGCTGCGTCCGGGGAACGGGAACGGAAAGCGGGTGGAAAGCAAGAATTTCCAAGCCTATGTCCGGTGAAACATCATACATTGCGGCGAGACATGGAGCGCCCATGAACCATCATTTTGTATTGTTCGACACCGCAATCGGCCGCTGCGGGATCGTGTGGGGCGAGCGCGGCATCAACGCCGTGCAGCTGCCAATGCCAAGCGAGCCAAAGACCCGCGCACGAATCCGCCAGCGTCATGGCGAGATCGCGGAAGCCGCGCCGCCCGCCGATGTTCGGGGGGCGATCGCCCGCATCGTCGAATTGCTCGACGGCAAGCCCGACGATCTTGCCGATATCGCGCTCGATCTCGACGGCGTGCCCGCGTTCGATCGCGGCGTTTACGACATCGCGCGCACCATTCCGCCGGGCAAGACCATGACCTATGGCGATATCGCCAAACGGCTTGGCGGCGTCGAGCTGTCGCGCGACGTCGGCCAGGCGCTCGGGCACAATCCGTGCCCGATCGTCGTGCCGTGCCATCGCGTGCTCGCGGCCGGCGGAAAACCCGGCGGCTTTTCCGCCAATGGCGGCGTCGCCACCAAGCTGAAAATGCTGGCGATCGAGGGCGCGCTGGTCAACCACACGCCGAGCCTGTTCGACTGATCTGCCTCGCTCGGCTCACCTCTCCCGCGCAGGGGAGAGGTGACTTCATCGTGCTCTAGCTCGCCGGAACGGCATCGCAACGGAAGCCGTCGCCCCAGCGGCGGATTTTCCCCGAAGACGGCGAGGGAAAATGCGCGGTACAGCACAGCGTGTCGGTGTCGCAATAACGCTCCAGGAAATTGCGCCGCGTGGTCGCCGCCAGCGACTGGTCGACGTCGAATTTCATGGATAATTCGGGATATCGCGCCTGCAGCGGCGAATGCATCAGGTCGCCCGAGACCACGACGTGATCCGCGGCCTTCCCAAAGGTGAACGCGGCATGCCCGGGCGTATGGCCCGGCGTCGGCAGAATCCGCGCATGATCGCCGATCTGAAAATCATCGCGCACGATCTCGGCCCGATTGGCTTCGACCACGGGCAGCACGCTGTCGCCAAAGGGCGGCACCGGCGCCTTGGCATTCTGCTCGCTCCAGTAGTCGAATTCGTTCTTCGCAAACAGATATCGCGCGTTCGGAAAGGTCGGCACCCAGCGCCCGTCGACGAGCCGCGTATTCCAGCCGACGTGATCGACGTGTAGATGCGTGCACATCACGAAGTCGACATCATCCGGCGCAAAACCGGCCGCGGCGAGTCCGCGCAAGAAGGTATCGTCGGTTTTCATATTCCATTTCGGGCGCGTCGGCCGCGGCTTGTCGTTGCCGATGCAGCTGTCGACCAGAATCGTGTGATGCGGCGTCTTCACAAGATACGACTGGAAACACAGGACCAGCACGTCATCGGCGTCGAGCGCCGAGGCCTCTCGCATCCACGAACGGTTTTCCGCCAGTAGATCCGGCGTCAGCGCGGGCAGCATTTCCAGCGCGGGCAGGAAGGTGGTCTCCTGCTCGATGATACGATGGATCGTGAGATCGCCGACGGTGAAGGTCAGGGACATGCGGGCTCCGTCACGCCGGCGGCGGCAGCGAGATCTTCACCGACTGCCGCTGCAGCATTTTTTCATGGAAGGCGTCGAGATTGGGATAGGCCTTGCGCCAGCCGCAATCGGCGAAGCGAAAATCCGCATAGCCGAGCACGCACACAAGCGCGATCTGCACGATGTCGAGCGGCCGCGACAGCACGTCGGCCTGCTTGTCGAAGCGCGCCATGCCTTGCCAGGCCCGGTTCCAGTGATCGTCGGACCAGGCCTGCCACTGCAGCCCTTGCGGCCGCACCGCTTTTTCGTAACGGCACAGCAGCATCGAATCCAGCATGCCCTGCAGCAGGGAATGGTCGCTTTTCACCTTCCACCGCGTCGGGCCGGACGCCGGAATCAGCTTTCCGCCGCCGGCAAGTTCATCGAGATATTCGGCAATCACATAGGAATCCAGGATGACGTCGCCATTGTCGAGGATCAGCGCCGGCAGCTTTTTCAGCGGCGTGATGCGCGCATAGTCGTCGTTGGGCTGGCCGGGGGCGACCGTCGTCGGAAGGAATTCGATCTTGTCGATCAACCCGAGTTCGATCGCGGCGATGCGCACCTTGCGGACGAATGGCGAAGATGGGGAAAAGATGAGTTTCATGGAAGCATCCTTCAAGTCGTTTCAACGTTCACCGCCGTCATCCTGAGGAGCCGCGCTCTTGCGCGGCGTCTCGAAGGATGCCCGCGAGTCCGTAGTGGCGATCCTTCGAGGCTCGCCGCTTTGCGGCGAGCACCTCAGGATGACGGCGACTCGGGCGGCCCTACGCCGCGACGATTTCCTGGCGCTGCTCGCCAAGTCCCTCGATGCCGAGGCTGACCACGTCGCCGACGTTGAGGAAGGTCGGCGGCTTCATGCCGGTGCCGACGCCGGGCGGCGTCCCTGTCGTGACGATGTCGCCGGGCAACAGCGTGAGGAATTGCGAGACATAGGAGATGCATTTGGCCATGGAGAAGATCATGGTCGAGGTCGAGCCGGTCTGGCGGCGCTGGCCATTGACGTCGAGCCACATCGACAGCTTCTGCACGTCCGGTATTTCGTCCTTGGTCACCAGCCACGGTCCTACGGGGCCAAACGTGTCATGCGACTTGCCCTTGGTCCATTGACCCAGCCGCTCGATCTGGAAATTGCGTTCCGATACGTCGTTGCAGATGCAATAGCCGGCGACGTGGTTGAGCGCGTCCGCTTCCGAGACATATTTGGCGCGGGTGCCGATGATGGCGGCGATTTCGACTTCCCAATCGAGCTTGGTCGATCCGCGCGGCTTCTCGATGTTGTCATTGGGGCCGCTGAGCGCGGTGTTGGCCTTGAGGAAGAAGATCGGCTCGGTCGGAATCGGCGAGCCGGTCTCCTTGGCGTGATCGACATAGTTGAGGCCGATGGCGACGAATTTCGAGATGCCGGTCACCGGCGGGCCAAGCCGCGGCTTGCCATCGACGGCAGGAAGTTTGGCGGTGTCGAGGCCCGCAAGCTTGCTCAGGCCGGCCGGCGAATAAGCCTCGCCATTGAGGTCCTTTATTTGCGCGGACAAGTCACGCAATTGGCCGGATTTATCGATCAGACCGGGCTTTTCCTGGCCAATCGCGCCATATCGAACAAGCTTCATGTGTCGTCACTCCCTGTACGGTTTTGTTTGCTTGGGTGCTTCATGGAACAGCGCGCGGCGAAATTCAACTGCTGAGTCCGCGCTGCAGGGCTGCTAGGCAGCGATGAACTTGAAGGCATCGCCGTCGCCCTTGATATGCCCGGCGTTGAAATGACCGCCGATCGCCAGCGTCGGCGTATCGGCGAAACGCGAGAACACTTCGCGCCGCGTTGCTGCGGACTGCAGAGAATCGAAATCCGCGGTCGACGACCAGTCCAGATGCGCCATCTGGCAGGGATGATGGGCGACGTCGCCGGTCAGCAGACAGGTTTCGCCGTCCGATGTGATGAGAACGCTGATGTGGCCGGGGCTGTGGCCGGGTGTCGGGATCAGGGTGACTTCGTCCGTTAGACGATGGTCGCTGGCAACGAGGTCGGCCTTGCCGGCGTCGACGACGGGCTTTACGGAATCGTTGAACACCGCGACCTTGTCGGCCTCATCGCTAAAATGCCGCCAATACTCGTATTCGGCCCTGCCAAACACATAGCGCGCATTGGTGAAGGTCGGAATCCATCGGTTGCCGACCAGCCTGGTATTCCAGCCGACATGATCGACATGCAGATGCGTGCACAGCACGGTGTCGATGCTGTCCGGCGGAAAACCGGCCGCGGTCATGGTTTCGATAAACGGGCCTTTCCGGTTATTCCAGGTCGGCACGCTACGGCCTTCCTTGTCGTTGCCGAGACCGGTATCGACCAGGATGCGGCGCGAGGGCGTCTGCACCACCAGCGCATGGATCGACATTTTGAGGCGGCCTTCTTCAGTCGCGAAATGCGGGATCAGCCATGGTGATTTCCGGATTTCCTCGTTGCTGGCCAGCGGCAGGATGAAACGGGTGCTGCCGATCGTCTCAAGTTCTACGATTTTCGTGATTTTGACCTTGCCGATAGTCCAGTGCATCCGACGTTTCCCTCACGTTCATTTTCTTGGGTTCAAGGATGCGGGTTTACGGCAGCCCGCGCAATGGATCATCCCGGCCTTCGGTGCGTTATCGGGTTGCAGTTTCAAGGAGCGCGCGATGCCAGAACTAGCGATTTCAGCCGAAAAAGTCGGGTTTTTGATCGAGAAGGCGCGGGAATTCGACGTCAAGGATGCCGCATCCGATCCGGATTCGGGCTCCAACGGCGCCGATGACGGCATGATCGACGTGCTGGAGGACAACGGCACCGATGCGGTGGTGCGCGAGATAACCGGCTTCATCAATGCGCTCACGGAGGACGAGCAGATCGACCTCGTGGCGCTGATGCGGCTCGGCCGCGGCGACGCCACGATCGAGGAATGGAATGGCCTTCGCCGCGAGGCGGCGGAAGCCCGCAACGGACGCACCGCGCGATATCTGCTGGGCGAGCCGATGCTGGGCGACCTGCTGGCCGAAGGGCTCGGCGAGTTCGGCCTGACTTGGGCCGACGAGCGGATCACGCCGGTGAGGTGAAATCTGTAGCCCGGATGCAGCGCAGCGAAATCCGGGAATCAAGCGCGCCGCGGCCCCGCATTGCGCTTCGCTCCATGCGGGCTACGGGACTGGCCGTGCGGTAATCAGCGCGCGCAATCGACGATGACGGTGCCGAGCTTGTCGCCCTTTTCAACGGCGAGATGAGCCTTTGCTGTTTCAGAGAGCGGAAACTGCGCGGCGATGTTGTGACGGCGCGGTCCGGCGGCGAGCCATTTGGAAATGTCGGCCTGGGCTGCGGCCAGCAGCGGCGGCGGCAGCGCGAACAATACCAGCGGGCGCAGCGCGATACATCGCTCCATCAGCTCGCGCATCGGGACCACGGGGGTGCGGTTGCCGTTGGTGGCGTACACCGCGATGGTCGAATTCATCGCCATCACCTGGAGGGTGGTTGCGATATTGCCGCCGAAATCGACGTCGACCACGCGATCCACGCCGCGGCTCTCGGTGAACGCCATCGCTTTGGCCACGACATCTTCGGTTTTGTAGTTGACCGCAAGGTCGGCGCCGGCGAGGCGTGCCTGTTCGGCTTTCATCGACGAACTCACGGTGGCGATTACCCGCGCCCCGCCCCATTTCGCCAGTTGCACGGCGTAGTGTCCGACCGCGCCCGCGCCGCCGGTGACCAGAACCGTCTGACCCGCGATCGGTCCGTCGCCGAACAGGCAGCACCACGCGGTCATACAGGGAATGCCGAGCGTGGCGCCTCCAGCAAACGGTACGTCGGCGGGCAGCGGTGTCACCAGATGTTCGGCAAGCGTGATATATTCCGCTGCGGTGCCGAACGCGCGTCCGTTGCGCTGGCCGTTATAAAGCCAGACGCGCTGCCCGACGCCGAGCCGCGTCACGCCGTCGCCGACCTGGTCGATAATTCCCGCGCCATCGCTGTTGGGAATGACGCGCGGAAATTCCATCGTGCGATAGCTGCCGGCGCGCCGGCCGGCATCGGCCGGATTGACGCCCGAGGCTTCGAGCTTCACGCGCACCTCGCCCGGCGCCGCGAGGGGCGTCGGCATGTCGCCGTAAATCAGCACATCCGTGGCAGCGCCCGTTCGTTCGTACCAGACGGCTTTCATTTACAAGGTGCCGGGGAAGGCGCCGCCGTCCAGCAGGATGTTCTGCCCGGTGATGAAGCCGGCCTTGGCCCCGCACAGGAACGCGCAGGCATAGCCGAATTCTTCCGGGTCGCCGATACGTCCGGCGGGATTGAGTTTTGCGCGTTCGGCCATCAACTGATCGACGGTGATGCCGCGCTTTTCCGCCTCCATCTTCGCCACCGGACCGCGCAGCCGGTCGGTGTCGAACGGCCCGGGCAGCAAGCCGTTGATGGTGACGTTGGAGACCACGGTTTTGCGCGCAATGCCGGCGACGAAGCCGGTCAGCCCGGCGCGGGCGCCATTGGACAGTCCGAGCACTTCGATCGGAGCCTTCACGGCCGCGGAGGTGATGTTGACAATGCGGCCGAATTTTCGGGACATCATGCCGTCGACGGTCGCCTTGATCAGTTCGATCGGGGTCAACATGTTGGCGTCGATCGCCTTGATCCAGTCGTCGCGGGTCCAGTTGCGGAAATCGCCGGGCGGCGGGCCGCCGGCATTGTTGATCAGAATATCCGGATCGGGGCAGGCCTTCAGCGCGGCTTCTCGGCCCGCGGGCGTGGTGATGTCGCCGGCGACTTCGGTCACCGTGACGGCTGGATTGGCCTTGCGTATGTCGGCCGCGGCCTTGGCCAGCGCGTCCGCGCCGCGCGCGGTCATGGTGACATGCACGCCTTCCGCCGCAAGCGCAGCCGCACAGGCGCGTCCCAATCCCTTGCTGGATGCGCACACCAGCGCGCAGCGGCCTTTGATTCCAAGATCCACTTTTCACTCCCCGTTTGTTGGATGCTTTTTGCTCGCCCACTGTAGCCCGGATGGAGCGCAGCGCAATCCGGGACAACACACTCCGTCGTTCGTCTTTCCCCGGATTGCGCTGCGCTTCATCCGGGCTACTAGCCCGCCCGCATTTCCGCTTTGATCATATCGGCGGCCTTTTCGCCGATCATGATAGTGGGCGCGTTGGTATTGCCGCCGATCAGCGTCGGCATGACAGACGCATCGGCGACGCGCAAGCCGTCAATGCCGTGGACCTTCAGCTTCGGATCGACCACGGCGGCGGGATCGTTGACGCCCATCTTGGCTGTGCCGACCGGGTGATAGACGGTATCGACGCGGGCGCGCAGGATGGCGCGGATGTCATCGTCGGTGCGGACGCCTTCGGTAAACATGTCCTTTTTCTGCAAGCCCTTCATCGCCGGGGTATCCATCAACCGCTGCGTGGTCTTGAACCCGGCAATCATGGATTCAAGATCGTCCGGATTGCCGAAGAAATTCGGGTCGATTGCCGGCGGTTGCAGCGGGTCGGCACTGCGCAGCGAGACACTGCCGCGGCTCTTCGGCCGCAGCAGGCAGACGTGGCAGGAAAAGCCGGCGCCCATATGCCGCTTGCGGCCATGATCGTCGACCATCGCCATGCCAAAATGCAGCTGGATGTCCGGCACGTCGAGGTCGGGCCGTGTCTTTAAAAATCCTCCGCATTCCGCGAAATTGGATGTCATCGGCCCCCGGCGCTCGCGCCGGTATTGTCCGATGGCGCGAAGGATCCGCGGCAGGCCTTTGAACGATATGCCGGTGAAGTTCGGATTGTCCGACGTGTAGCCGAAAATGAAATCCGGATGGTCCTGCAGGTTTTTCCCGACGCCGGGCAGGTGATGAACGGTCGCGATACCGTTTTCTGCGAGGGCCGTCCCGTTGCCGACGCCGGACAGCATCAGCAGATGCGGCGTGTGAAACGCACCGGAGGAAAGGATCACTTCGCGCCGTGCACGCAGCTGGCGAAGTTCCTTGCCCTGGCGATATTCGACACCTACGGCGCGCTTGCCTTCGAACAGGATGCGGGTGGCATGCGCGCCAGTTTCGACCCGCAGATTGGCGCGCGCTCCGATGTGCGGATGGATATAGGCCCGCGCGGCACTCCAGCGCTCGCCGTTCTTCTGCGTGACCTGGTAGATACCGAGGCCTTCCTGCTCCTCGGCGTTAAAATCCTCGCGGATCCGGAACTGCGCCTCGCGCGCCGCCTGCAGAAAGGTCTGCTGCACCGGATTGTCGGATCGCAATCGGTTGACGGCGAGCGGGCCGCCCTTGCCGTGATATTCGCCGTCGAAATCGGCATTGTCTTCCGAGCGCTTGAAGTAGGGCAGCACATCGTCATACGACCAGCCGGCATTGCCGAGATCGGCCCAGTGATCGTAGTCGTTCCTGTGGCCGCGGATATAGACCATGGCGTTGATGGCGCTCGAGCCGCCGAGCCCCTTGCCGCGCGGCTGATAGCCGATCCGCCCGTTGAGGCCCGGCTGCGGCACCGTCTCCAGCGCCCAGTTGTTGACCTTGCCCGCGACCATCAGCACCAGCGCGCCGGGCGTGGTGACCACCCAGTTGTCATTCCTGCCGCCGGCTTCCAGCAGCGCGACCGATGTCCCGGGATCCTCCGAGAGCCGGCTTGCGACCGCGCAGCCGCCGGAGCCGCCGCCAACCACCACAAAATCGAAGCTATCCGCCACCGCTCGCTCCCCAAAATCCGTTATCGCCCCGGCGCATCGGCCAGGTCGCTCCGCCGAATTCCTCAGGCGGGTCCCGCCTTTTTGTGGGCCCAACGCTGGCCCGTCACGGACTTTCTGGCAAGCGCGGCCCGGATCGGCAAGTTCAGCTCGATAGTGGCCGTTTCGGCCGCCATAAAATGCCGAAAAGATCGCCTGCGGCCCTTTCCAAAGCGGCCTCGCATTGGTACATACCGCTCGCACCCAGGGGCATCTGGCCCGGGTTGCCTTCTCAGGAAGCCTCCGAACCGGCCGATCGGCGCCCTTGGGCGTTGGCCAGATTTGTTTCGGTTCGGTTTTTCGAAGGCGCGCAACGGTTTATCGCGGGGTGGAGCAGCCCGGTAGCTCGTCAGGCTCATAACCTGAAGGTCGCAAGTTCAAATCTTGCCCCCGCAACCAAGAATTGATAGCGATATCAGTGAGATGGCCCGCCCTTGGCGGGCTTTTTCATGGGTTGCGGGTCGGCGCGCGAACCACGAGATCTGATTCTGGGCGCCGCTTGTCTGCTGCTGAGGTGGCGGGTTCGAGGAGAGTGCGAACGCCACTCGATGTTATCGCAGCCTTTGCTCTCTCGCGAAGTTGCGGATCTTTTATTTTTTCAACCTTTTGCGCGAGGTCCAGCGCTCGGCTGGCTCGTTGAAAAGCGATTTCGTCTCGCTTTTGTTCAACAGCCAGTTTCTCCAGATCGGTGCGCGCTCTTGACCGCTCGATGAGAGCCTGACGGCTCTCGCTAAAGAGCGTCCAAGCCACAGTCGACAAGTTCCGCCAAGCGCGGACAAAAACATGGGGAAGTGCCATCAAAAACATGCGCATCATCAACGCCCTAGCCAAAAAGAGCAGTCCCACCAGCGAGGCGAGGCTTTTCTATTTCTGCTTTCCCGCAACCCGTCGTTCCGATGGTCGCAACAGACGCTTCCGAGAAATATCCGTTAAATTTATTAAGATTTCGTGCTTCTTTTCGCACGACGAACGGCGGCGTCGAGCTAGGCCTTTTCGAAGGGTAGGCATTCAGGCCGTCAGCAAAAAGCTTGAGGTGCCCGAACCTGCATTATCTGGAGGGTTTCCCCGCTGGGACGCGGATGCTCGTCGGACGCCTTCCTGATCCAGGCTTACTCACGTTCCGATCAGGAGCTAATCCAAGGTCGCGCTCGGGGTGCCGTTTAATTGTCATTCTATAGGCATCGTAAAGGTCGTGATCGTGCCATTTAAGATGCCTGAGCCGCAACGTTTTAGAATCGCACCAGCGTTTGTAAAAATGCGCGACGAAGAGGTCTGCGCGGGTGAACCAGCTAGGCAGGTTGCCTTTGAACCGAGGGTTCTTTCTGTCTGCCCATTTGGTCCGAACCTCCAGTTCGATCTCCTGAGCGACCGTTTCGATGGACTCATCGATCTCGGGAATTCGGAGATAGTTCTGCATGAGTGGATGCTGCTCGAAATCAGTGAGCAGGTCGGGACTTTCACGAAGCTCATGCTCGACGAGATCCAGGTGTGCACGTAACCGTGTCGCCTTGTCTGCCAGACCAAGGCGATCATGGAGACCGCCGGAATACTCGCGTAATAGATACTGTTCGAACGCGGTAGCCCCTGCGGACCGCAGTTTCTCTCTTACAATTTCAATGTCATGAATCAGGCTGCCGGGTGAGGTGTCGGCACGAGGCTGCGCCGCCCGGCTTTCTGCCCGGGATTTGAGCGGCGTTGCACCTCCAGCCTGATCTTTCGAGTCCGTACTTCTAACGCGTGGATTTCGCGGTGATCCGGCTTGCCTCTTCCTGGCAGCCATAAGTGTCCGTTGCCGTTAGTCATTGATTCGACTTGGCGAATCAGTGCGCTACACTCTGCACTATTGAATGACTCGGCGGGAAGCTCTTTTCAAGCTCACGTCCCCGGATGCCAGAGCCGGTCGTGCTCGCGATGAACCTGCGTCAGGCCGTTGCTGAAATACCTGTCGTAATAATCGTGTTCGACGTGGTGGACCTGCAGCCAGATGCCCGGCGCGTGGATCGCGTCGACATGGGAGGGAAATCGGCCGTGCGTCTCGTAGATATAGTTGCAGATGTCGCGCGTGCATTCGATGACGTCTTGCGAATAGACGGTCGCCTCTTTCAGGTACATCGCGCCGAACTTCTCGCGATAGATTTTGTCGAAGGTGGTTTTGTCCTGGTAGATACCCTTCGGCCCGAACTTTGCGGCGACCACGGCGTCGACCGCCTCCGACATGCTGTCGTAGTATGGCGGGCATGAGCCCTTGATCAGGTGCTCGCCCTTGTGGCGAAGCCCGACCGGGTTGGCGCGCAGGCCGGCATATTTCGGAAGCGGCACATGCCAGCGCAAGATATCCGCGAGCTTCCATTTCGGCGTTACGTAATCGAAGCCCAGCATCGGGCCATATTGCTTGGTGAACTTCGGATCGCCCATCAGCACCGATGGTGAGATCGCTCCATGGATCCAGGCGCCGAGACCCATCGCCTCGGCGACCAGAAACAGGTTCTGGACCAGCAGATCGGCCTCAATCTGCGTGCGCATCGACCAGATGACGCCGAGCGGCACCTTGATGTCCTTGTTGAGGAAGCCGTTCTTGACCCACTTCTTGACGCCGGCGAGCTGATAGAAATTGCGGTCGTCGACAACAGCGGGCCGGGCGCCGGCCGGCTGGGTCAGCAGATACATCATCCCGTTGATGTATTGGTGCGAGAGGTCGACGACGGGAAACAGCACCGTGGTGCCCGGAAGATTGGAGAGGAAGCGATTGGAGTCGAGATAGGCGGGAAAATCCCGGTTGCCGTTCGGCACGTCGATTCGCCGGTCAAGCAGTTTGGCCTTGGCGAGTTCGGCCCGCTTGAGCAGCAGGTCGGGGTCGAACACCTCGCCTTCCACCGGAGGCAGGTTGCGCAGAAAATAGGTTCCGCTGTCGTTGATCATGAAGAAGTGGGTGCCCTGCGCATTGTCCGGGCTGCCGGCGGTGCGTCCGGCCATGTTGACATTGGGCTTGGCCATGATTGGCGCATTGGTGCGCGGATCGAAGAACGGCCGGTCCGGCATGGTGAGCCCGGTGCAGCCCGTGGTCGCGATCAGCAAGGCTTCTTCGAGGGCTGAGAGCGGCGCGCGAGGATGCTCGCTCTTGTAGCTCATCTCGCCGGCGGTCACGTCGCTGCCACGGCTCACCCGATGCGTGCGGCGCTTGAAGATCGTCTCCAGCAACGGACGCCCTTGCAGGGCGTCGAGACCATGCCGCGGGTGATCGCTACTCATCGGCGCCCCCTCATCCGGTTACCACGCGCCACGGCGCGAAGGCGCTGGCGCCGCGCGGCATCGAGCCTGCAAGCTCCGGACAATGGCGCAGGATCACGCTGGTCATTCCGTTCTGCGCGATCCAGTCCATGCCGAACGGCGAGTAGATCTCGGGACGGAAGTCGACGGTGAGGAAGCGGTCGCTCTGCAGGCGGCGCGACGCCATCAGGATGAAGATCCGGAACGCGGTGTCGGAGAAACCGAAGCCTGGCGGGCAGGTTTCGGCGAACAGGCCGATCATGGTGTCGACCTCGTCGATCCGGCCGCGGTACAGATCCTTCATGATCCGCGCGGTCTCGGCGTCCGTGCACAGATCCTCGAAGCGCTTCACTGGCGCCTTGTGCAGGCCGGCGCGAAACGCGTTGTAGCGCGGCACGCCGCGCCGGCGTGTGCGGACGATGTCCACGACCGACAGGTCGATTCGCTCGCCGTCGCGTTCGAAGCCCTGCAGCGACTTCGGATAATTGTGCAGGGTGATCGCGCCCGGATGGGCGATGCCGAAACTGTAGAGCAGATTGTGCAAGCCGAGCTCGCGCATCTTGCCATCCGCCTTGGCGCCCTGGATGTCGAGGAAATCGCAGGAGCCCAGCGCGGCGCCGTTGGTATAGTTGTAGAAGGTATAGTCGTCCGGCAGCAGCGGATGCAGCCGGTAGACAGTGGCAAAATCCTCGGTCAGGCAAAACGGCGCGCCGTGATGGTCGGGCTTGGTCAGCGGAATGCCGGTCGCGGCATGCACGTCGAGCAGCCAGATGCCGAGCTTGGTGATCCAGTCGTTGGCGGGCGGTCCATGCCAGTTGCTGCCGAGGCCGATGTCGATCGCCTCGGTGGCAAGGATCGCCGGCGTCCACTCCACGGTATGGATCTTGGCGATCAGCGCGGTGACGATCAGCCGCGCCGTATGGTAGACGCGGTCATCGCTCCAGCCTCCGTAACGGGCGCGAAGCTCGTCGCACAACAGATTGTGTTCGCGAACGAACAGCGTGTGCAGTGCGCTCAATCCCAGCCAGAAACTTTCGTTGAATCCGGTCACCGTCATGCCGAGCTTGTCGACCGGCAGATAACCGCGATCCAGCCGGATCTTGGCGCCCTCGCGAAGCGCCGCGGCGCCGACCGGGTCGCTGCCGTAAACCTCCGATCCATCCCACCAGTGCGACGTGGCATTGCTGAACAGATGCATGTCGGTGCCGTCGAGTGAGATGTTGCCGGCGATCCGCATCTCGCGTTCGGCCTTGCCGCCGACAACGTTGACCCAGTCCGGCGATCCGGGCGGAAGCGGCACCCGCACATCCCGCACGCCGAGCCGCTCGCGTGCATGATTGACCCAGTCGTGGACCTGGAACTGAATCCAGGCGGCGGCCAGCAAGTTGAGCGAGCGCGCCGGCAGGAAAGTCTTGCGATCGAGCAGCGCGCGCGCCACCTCGATCGGATTGGGCTCTTCCAGACTCTGCGTGAAGTCGGGCTCGAGGTTGCGGCCGAAAGTCGCTCCGACAGCTCCCATCTTCGGCGCCGAAAGATCGTTCCACTCGCCGGTGAAGGAGCGCGTGACGCGCATCTCCTCGGGCGGCTCCGGCGGCGGCACCGGGCGCGCCTTCGGAGGCGCCTCGACCGGCTCGGTATCGATCAGATTGTATCGCCGCAGCACCTGCCGGTGGGCGTCCAGATTGAGCAGGCTGCTCCGCAGCGGCAGCCGATACCAGTCGAAGCGGCGATTGATCAGCCTGAAGGCCGCGCCGGCAAGGCCGCCGAGCACGCGATTGCGCAGCGGCGGCTCTTCGCGCCAGCGGGTCTGCAGACGATGCGCCGCGCTTGCGTCATAGACGTTTTTGCGCGCGCGGTTGAGATTGCCGAGCGGGCGGAATTCGTCGGTCGTGTTCCACGGATTGAACGCCAATGCGTTGATCCTGCGAAACATCGCGCGCGCCGCCGGCGTGTTGACATCCTGCTTTGGAATGGTGAGCGTCGCGACCATCTCGATCGGGGCCGCCTGCTCTGTCCATTCGACGGAAGTATCCTCGATGGGGGTGGTGCGTTCGTTGACAAAGCGCTGGATGCAGAGCTCGAACTGGATCGGTCCGGCCGCGAGCCGCGCCGCCACATCCTTCGAAAGGCATTCGGGATCGGCACTGGGGTCCCGACCGCTTGGTTTCGCGGGCGGCAGCGGACGGAGCAGGAAGCGCACAGCCAATTTCGGTCCCCAGCGCAGGGCGCCGCGGCTCCAATAGGTCTCCGTCGCAACGCTTTCGATCCGCCGGCGGGCGTTCCTGATATTGCGCAGCATGCGCCTGGTTTCGAATGGCCCCTCACTGAAGACGAGTCCGGCAATGCCCAAGGCTTGCGAAACTGTCCCGCCCGCGGTTGCCACGGCGAAGCGCACGAACTGGCGCGCATCGCGGGCGTGACTGACGGGAAAGTTGGTGGCGAGCAGGTCATGCTGCTCTTCGGGCGATACTTTTATGCGCAGCGCGATGCCGCGCATGTCGGGGGCATTGTCGGGACCGGGACGATTGGCGGCGTTGGAGAAGCGAACGATGACGGGATATCGGGCATCCGCCTTGACGAAGCCGGCGGCGAGAGAGTCCGGCAAATCGGGGCGGAAGTGGAGTTCGGCGGTATCGACGGCGAGCAGGGGCTTGGCATGGAAGGCGCGGTCGACGGCGACGACGAGGGCGTTGCCGCCGGCGGCGCGGCGCGCCTTGAGCTGGGCATGCATGATATCGTCGGCAAGCGCCTTGAACGTCCGGTGCTCGACACCAGCGTCGTCTTTCTCATATCTCTCGACCCAGCTCATCTGGCCTCCTGCCGGCTAACCCCCATGCAGCCGCGCCGTCAGCATTTCGACGACGCCTGCGATCGTTCCATGCGGCGACGGGCTGTAATGCGGGATCGCCAGCCGCGTGATCTTCGCATCGATGATGGTCGGACGGTTGGAGGCGAGGGCGGCGGTGAAGGCCTCCTCGAACGCCTCGATGGTGTCGACGCAGTAGCCGTCGGCGCCGCAGGCGCGGGCGTAGGCGGCGAAATCCGGATTCTTGAACTCGACCAGCCCGGTTTCCAGGAACGCCGACACCTGAAAGATTTTGATCAACTTGAATTCGCCGTCGTTGAAGATGATCCAGATGATCGGCAATTGGTGCTCGACCGCCGTCATCAGCTCGAAGCCCGACAGGTTGTAGCAGCCGTCGCCGCAGCCAACGACCACCGTACGGTCGGGATAAGCGAGCTTCAATCCGATCGCGCCGTTGACGTGACCGGCCATAGGCCCGAACGTTCCCGGCTTGCGGAAGTTCTGACCTTCGGAAAGCTCGAGGTAATAGCCGAACCAGGCGAGGTGGGCGCCGGCATCGGCCAGCACGATTCCGTGGGGTGGCAGCAACCGTCCGACCGTCTGCGCAATCCGGCCCGGATGGATGCCGCCGGGCAGCGGCAACAGCGGAAGCGACTCATAGTCGCGATGATCGACTTCGGCGGCAGGGCGGGGGCCGACCTTGGGCTCCAGCGCCGCGAGCAGCGCGGCCAGCGCGGGTTTCGCATCGGAAATCAGCGCGTAGTCGGCCTTGAAAGCCTTGTCGATCTCCATTTCCGAAATGTTGATATGAATCAGCGTGCGACCTTCAAACAAATCGGGCCGATAGGCGAAGGTGGCGTGCTGGTTCAGCGAGTTGCCGACCGCGATCACCACGTCGGCAGCGAGGAAGGCTTTCCAGGCGGCGGAATGACCGCTGTCACAGAACACGCCGACTGCAAGCGGATGGCCTTCATCGACAATCCCCTTGCCGTCCAGTGTCGTGAGCAACGGCAGCTGGAACCGCTCGATAAGCCGCCGCACCTCGGCGCCGGCGCCACTGCGGATCGCTCCGAAGCCGACCAGCGCCACCACCTTTTTGCCTTTCGCGAAGGCATCGGCAAGATAGTCGGCGATCTCCGCCACCCGGGCCTTATCGGGCAGCACGGGCGCGACGGACAGCCGCAGGTCGCGGTAGTTGGTGACCTCGACGCCGTGATGCATGAGATTTTCGGGAACATGGATATGCACCGGCCCCGGCCGCCCCTCGAAAGCGAGGTTCACGGCTTCCTCAAGCACATCCATGGTCTGGCCGGCATCCGTGAGCAGCCAGCTCTTCTTGGTGCACTTCTCGAACATCGCCTGCGAGTCGGGCGTGCGGTTCACTCCCGACGTTTCGTTGAGTGATCCCTTTCCTTTCCACTCGAGCGATGCGTAGCCGGAGATCGCGAGCAGTGGATAGGAGTCGGACATCGCCACCGCGAGCCCCGAAAACAGGTTGAAGGCACCCGGGCCGGCGGTGGCCCAGCAGACGCCCAGCTTATTGGTGAACATGGCATAGCCGCAGGCGGCGAACGAGGCAGCCTGCTCATGGCGGGTGATCACCGGCTTGATCTTCTTGGAATGCTTGAGCGCGATCATCATCCCGGCGGCATTTTCGCCGGCGCCCCCGAAGGCGGCATCCGCGCCAATACTTTCCAATCCTCGAACAATCGCTTCATAAATACGCATCGGCTCTTCTCCCCTGGGAGCCGCAAGGCAATGGGCCATGTAAACACGGCTGCGCCGCCAACACAATCTTAAGATGTTGTGTTGGCGCGCTTTTGTTCAACGCGGGCATTTTAAGAAAGATGTCCTGCGGGGAGGCGGATGAAACGCCGAGGTGGCGCGCGCAGCGAGCTTGCGACCGCAAGCGGTATGGCTATATCGGATTTTCCACCCTTAAGGTTGAGCGAGATCGATAATGACCACCAACACCGACACTGCCGCCGAAACCCAGCCATTTCAGGCCGAAGTTGCCGAGCTGCTGCACCTGATGGTGCACTCGGTCTATTCGGAAACCGACATTTTCCTGCGCGAGCTGATTTCGAACGGGTCGGACGCCTGCGACAAGCTGCGCTACGAGGCGATCGCCAATCCCGACCAGATCGCCGATGGGGCGCCGCCCGAGATCAAGATTGCACCGGACAAGAAGGCCGATACGCTATCCGTGATCGACAGCGGCATCGGGATGGACCGGCAGGAGCTGATCGACAACCTCGGAACCATTGCGCGCTCCGGCACCAAATCCTTTCTCGCGCGCCTCACCGAGGCCAAGGACGGCGCCGGGCTGATCGGCCAGTTCGGCGTCGGGTTTTACTCGGCCTTCATGGTCGCCGAGCGCATCGTCGTCACCAGCCGCCGCGCCGGCACGGACCAGGTCTGGACCTGGTCGTCTTCCGGCGGAAACGGATTCGAGATCGCCCGGGCAAACGAGGACGACGCCCGGCGGGTTACGCGCGGCACCGAGATCGTTCTGCACCTGAAGCCGGACGCCCGGAAATATCTGGAAACCTACGAGATCGAGCGCATCGTCGGCGCCTATTCGGACAATATCCAGTTTCCGATTCTGCTCGTGCCGGAGGAGGGCGAGCCGCGCCAGATCAATTCGGCCAGCGCGCTGTGGCAGCGCCCGAAATCGGAATTGAAGCCGGAAGACTACACCCAGGCCTACAAGGCGATCGCCGGCGCCTTCGATGAGCCGGCGATGACGCTGCATTATCGCGCCGAAGGCCGCCAGTCTTATGCCGTGCTGCTGTTCGCGCCGTCGACAAAGCCGTTCGATCTGTTCGAGCCGACGCGCAAGGGACATGTAAAACTCTATGTCCGACGGGTGTTCATCGCGGACGACGCGGAACTGTTGCCGGCTTACTTGCGGTTCATCCGCGGCGTGATCGACAGCGAAGACCTGCCGCTCAATCTTTCCCGCGAAATGCTGCAGAACAATCCGCAGCTGGCGCAGATTCGCAAAGCCGTCACCGGCCGCGTGGTCGGCGAATTGGAGGCCCTAAGCGAGAAAGAGCCGGAAGCCTTCGCGAAGATCTGGGACGCGTTCGGTCCGGTCATCAAGGAAGGTATCTATGAGGATTACGAGCGGCGCGAAAAGCTGCTGGCGTTGTCGCGCTTCACCACGACCGCAGGCGAGAAGCGCTCGCTGAAGCTATACGTCGACGATCTCAAACCCAACCAGACCGAGATTTATTATCTCATAGGCGACAGCATCGAACGCCTGAAGTCGAATCCCAAGCTGGAATCGGCGGCGGCGCGGGGCATAGAGGTATTGCTGCTGACCGATCCGGTCGATGCGTTCTGGACTTCGGTGCCCATCGATTTCGGCGGCAAGCCGCTGAAGTCGCTGAGCCAGGGCGATGTCGATTTCGGGCTGATCCCGCTCACCGAGGAGAGCGCCGGGGAGGAGAAACCGGGGGCCGACGAAGCTGCGACCATTGCCGTGATCAAGGACACCCTCGGCGACCGGGTGTCGGACGTGCGCTCATCGCAGCGGCTCACCACCAGCGCGTCCTGCCTTGTGGCGGGAGGGGTCGGACGGGACCGCCAGCTGGAACGATTATTGGCACAACACAACAAGGGCATGGGAACCAAGCCGATCCTCGAGATCAACATGCGTCATCCCTTGGTTGCCGCCATCACCGAGGCGAAAGACGCCGCGGCCGATCTGTCGTTTCTGCTGCTGGAGCAGGCCCAGATCCTCGATGGCGAGTTGCCGGAAGATCCCGCCGCCTTCGCAAACCGGCTCAACCGGCTGGTTTTGCATGGGGCACGGAAGGAAAACGGCTAGACTGCGCACCGGATTTCAGTGCGGACCGTAACTGCTAGACCGTTTCAGAACCGGGTAATGCTATCGAGATGACCCTAGCCGCCGCCAGCGACAACTTCTACAGCGCTATCCCGGTCTTTCGCGGCTTCGGCAGCCTGATGGACCCGGCGCTGTATTCGCCATTGCCGGGCGACTGGACGGTCGGCGTCGCCGACATCGTCGAATCGACCAGGGCGATCGCGGAAGCGCGCTACAAGGCGGTCAACATGGCCGGCGCCGCGGTGATCGCGGCGGTTACCAATGCGCTTGAGGGGCGCGAGTTTCCCTTCGTCTTCGGCGGCGATGGCGCAAGCTTTGCGGTCTCGCCCGACGATCTCGAGCGCGCGCGCGAAGCGCTGGCCGCCACCGCGGCCTGGGTGAAGGACGATCTCAATCTCGCGATGCGGGTTGCCCTTGTGCCGGTGGCCGCTGTGCGAGCGCAGGGCCTCGACGTTCGCGTCGCGCGGTTCGGGCCGTCGCCGAATCTGTCTTACGCAATGTTCTCCGGCGGCGGGCTGGGCTGGGCGGAAACCGCGATGAAGCGCGGCGAGTTTGCCGTAGCGCCGGCGCCGCCCGGCACCCATCCGGATCTCACCGGCCTGTCATGCCGGTTCGAGGAAATTCCCTCCGTGCGCGGGTTGATCCTGTCGGTATTGATCGTGCCGGCAAAAGGCGCCGACCCCAAGGCCTTCCGCACGCTGATCGAGGACGTCATCGCGCTGGTCGAGCGCAGCCCCGACGCCGGCCGGCCGGTCCCTCCGGGGGGCCCGGCCGTTCGATGGCCGCCCGGTGGCGCCGAGCTTGAGGCGCGCGCCAGGCGCGGAGGATCGCTGTTCAGAAGGCGCGCTTTCGTTCTGGCCAACGGGTTGTTCGTTTATCTGGTGATGCGCTTCGGCCTCAATGTCGGCAGCTTCGTTCCAAAGACCTATGTGCAGCAGGTGGTCGAGAATTCGGACTTCCGCAAATACGACGACGGGCTACGCATGATTCTGGACTGCACCCCGGAACTGGAGCACGCGCTGACGCAGCGGCTTGCGTCGGCGGCCTCAGCCGGGATTGTCAGATATGGCCTGCATCGGCAGGACGCCGCAATGATGACCTGCTTTACGCCGTCGGCGCTGCGCAGCGATCATGTGCATTTCATCGACGGCGCCCGCGGAGGCTATGCGTCGGCAGCGACCGCGCTGAAGGCCACGCTCGCCTGAGCCTAAAGCGTTTCAAGCGAAGAGGAGACCGGTTCGCGACCAAGAAAACGCGTCAAATCAGGAATCAGCGCCCGGTCCGGGTCCAGGTCTCGCCGCCGCACATCATCCCGACGCAGCCTTCGACTCTCAACGTGTCGGGACCGGACACCGAGATACTGCTGCGATACGTGCCGCCATCGTCGGCGTTGTAGATATGTCCCGACCACTTGTTCGGACCTGAGATACGCATGTCGGTGAACAGCGGAAGTCCAATCATCGGACGTTTTGCCAAAGCGGGATTGGGGTTCTTGTCGTCGACCATCGGCTGTCCGGTTGCCGGGTTGACGGGCTGTCGCAACCACACCACGACGCCGCAGATCGCCTCGCCGCATTTGCTGACGCGCACCCTGGCATCGCCGGCCTGGGTGAGCCAGACGCCCATCGGGCTGCCTGCCGTCTGCGCCATGGCGACTGGTCCGCAAAGCAATACCGCTAAAACTGAAATCGCCAAACCAAGCCGCGCCCTCATGGAAAATCTCCTCGGTAAGGTGGCCTGCATAACAAAAAAACGGATTCGCGCAACATCTCGCGGGCTCACTTGCCCCAGCGCGTCCATCGGACCGAGGCGGCGGTCGTGAGGCCGAATACCAGCATCGCGCTGCCTACCAGCGCAAACAGCGTCCAGGCCGGAGCGCCGGAAGACGCCAGCCACCAGCCGCCGACAGCGACCATCAGCAGTCTTCCCGTTGAAGCCAGCACCGGCCCGCCGACCTTCGCCGCGCCCTGGGAGGAGAAGTAAAGGCTGACCCCGAGTCCGAAAAATCCGAAGGCCGGACCGGCCCACGCGAAATAGGAAGAGGCCGCGGCAGTCACGCCGGGATCGCTGGTGAACAGCGACACCCACAGCGACGGTTTCAGGGCCACGACCAGTCCGACCAGGCCGACGCTCAAAGCGGATGCCGCGCCGGCGCTCCAGGCCACCTCGCGCGCGCGCGTCACGAGGCCTGCGCCGATCGCCATCCCGACCATCGGCACCGAGGCGACGCCGAACGCGAATGCGATCGGGATCAGCAAGAATTCGAGCCGCGACCCCATGCCATAGCCGGCCAGCGCCTCGGTGCCGAAGCCGGCAATGATTTTTGTAAAGATCAGAATAGTGATGACCGTCTGCAGTGGCGACAGGCATGCTACGGCGCCGACCTTCAGAATGTCGAAGAACATGCCGCGCTGAAATCTGAAGGCCGAAAAATTCAAGTCGAGCCGGCTGCGTCCGCTCAGGAGATACCAAATCAGGAACACGGCGCCGAGCGTAAAGGCGACGAGTTGACCCGCTGCCACACCGGGCATTCCGAATTGAGGCGCGCCGAACAACCCAAGGCCGAGCGTTCCGCCCACCAGAATCTGGCAGGCCGCAACCCCAATCAAGGTGACCGACGGAATTCGCATGTCGCCGGTGCCGCGCACGACCGAGGCCAGCGTATTGACCAGCCAGATCGCAACCGCGCCGGAGAACAGGACCTGCGAATAGCTGCTCGCTTCGTCGAGCACGCCCCCGCGTCCGCCCAGCGCCGAAAAGAACTGGCGGCCGAACAGCAACATCATCGCGGTGAAGAAAATGCCGGCGCAGATGCCGATCATGGCGGCGTGCAGCGCCAGGATCGCCGCACGATCGCGATCCCCCGCGCCGAGCGCGCGGCTGATGGCCGATGAAACGCCACCGCCCATGGCACCCGCCGACATCATCTGCGTCAGCATGGTGAAGGGGAAAACCAGCGCGATCGCCGCCAGCGGCACGGTTCCGAGCCGGCCGATATAGGAAGTTTCCGCTACGGCGACCAAAGCGGCGCCGAACATCGCGATCGTGTTTGGAATAGCTAGCTTCAATAGCGTCGGCAGGATCGGCGCCGTCAGCAGGCTATTCGCCGGAACGGCGGCTTTCGGGGGAGGGTCGAGCAGGGCATCAATGGTCATATTGAATCTCGCCAGGAGGCCGCTGCGCCGCGGACAATGCAATGAATTATGACCAACATATTATGGGCAAGGCCGCCACATCCGCCATCCCGCCCGGCGCATTCGTCACCACGGCAATCCGCATAGGTCGATCACGCCCTGACGCGGCGAGCGTTTGATGTGGAATATGAAGGGCGCCATGGCCTCGAAGCGAACTCGCCCTTCCGGTTGCTCGGCGTAGACGTCGCCCTCGAAGGGGTACCAGCTGCGCGATTGATAAAACGCGAAATTCTGCGGCTCGCAAAATAGCAAAGCGAATTCAACCGCTTCGTGGTCGCGCATGGTCTGGATTGCCGCGTTTAGTGCGATGCTGGCATAGCCATGACGGCGAAAACCCGGATGCGTCGCCACGCCACCGATGCCTCCGATGTGGAATTTGCGCCCGTTCCAGGTCACGTCGCGAAAATAGATACCGACATGGCACGCCAAACCGTGATCAGGCGTTTCAACCAGCACACGCAGATCGGCATTTGCCCATTTGATGTGGCGCCATGGCTTATCGGCCATGATCTCGGGCGACCACACGATCTTGAACAGCGGCTCTGCTGCCGGCCACGACGTGTTTCCGTTTAAAACATCGATCTCGATGCTCATGCTGTCCTTACCTCTGCGCGCAGCGCATCCCCTTAATACGCGCCGTACGGATGGTAAGTCACCGATTCCGATGTCAAGGTGAAGAAAATTTCAGCGGCTCTGAGGACCGATCATGACGGCGGCGCAGCTCTCACCTTTCCAGCGCTGGTCTATTCTCGCCGGGGCGGCCATTTTGCTCAGCCTTGCGATGGGCATGCGGCAAAGCTTTGGCTTGTTTCAGCCCTCGATCCTTCACGACACCGCGATCACGACCGCCGATTTTTCGCTGGCGACTGCGTTGCAGAACGTGATGTGGGGCATTTCGCAGCCGATGGTTGGATTGCTCGCCGACCGGTTTGGCACGCGGTACGTGATGATTACCGGCGTCCTGGTCTATGCCGCCGGGTTACTGATCATGATGATCTCGACCTCGGCGCTGGTCTTCACCATAGGCGCGGGCCTTTGCATCGGTCTTGCATTGTCCTGCACGGCGTCCAGCATGACGATGACCGTAACGTCGCGCACGGTGTCGGCCGCCAGGCGCAGCGTCGCCATGGGCGCGGTCTCGGCGGCCGGATCGCTCGGGCTTGTGATCGCTTCGCCGCTGGCGCAGACGCTGATCTCCACCGCGGGCTGGCAGATGGCGCTGATCGGTTTTCTCGGTTTGGTGGCGGTGATGCTGCCGGCGGCGATTTTCGCCGGCCGAGCCGACACGATTGAAATCGAGAAGTCCGACGATATCGGGCAATCGATCGGTGCCGTGGTGCAATCCGCGCTCGGGCATTCCGGCTTCGTGGTGATGGCAATCGCGTTTTTCGTCTGCGGGCTGCAGCTGGTGTTCATCACCACGCATCTGCCGAACTATCTGTCGATCTGCGGCCTCGACGCGTCGCTCGGCGCCACCGCGCTCGCCATCATCGGCTTGTTCAACGTGATCGGCTCCTACAGCTTCGGCTGGCTCGGCGGGCGCTATCCGAAGCAACTGCTGCTGGGCGGCATCTACATCGTGCGTTCGCTTGCGATCGCCGCGTATTTCACGTTCCCCGCAACTCCCGCATCGACCATGATATTCGCCGCGGTGATGGGCTCGCTGTGGCTCGGCGTGGTACCGCTGGTCAATGGGCTGGTGGCGCAGCTGTTCGGACTGCGTTTCATGGCGACCCTGACCGGGATCGCCTTCCTCAGCCATCAGGCCGGATCGTTCATCGGCGCATGGGGCGGCGGCCTGATCTACGAACGGCTCGGCAGTTATGGCGCGGCCTGGAAGTCGGCGGTCCTCATCGGATTGATCGCAGGCGCATTCCAGATGCTGATGAACGTCCGCCCGCCCGAACGCCGCGAAATGATCGATAGCGCCGTGCCCAGCGCTGCCTGACCGAGGTCACATTGCTGTAGGTAACGCGAATGGAACCATCTATAAGGGTTCCCGTTAAGCCACCGTCTCCCCTAATTGTGGACATCCCCCATGACCTTCACGCTCCCCAACCTGCCTTACGCCCACGACGCGCTTGCTCCGCATATGTCCAAGGAAACCTTGGAATATCATCACGATAAGCATCATCAGGCTTATGTCACCAACGGCAACAATGCGATCAAGGGGACGGAATTCGAGGGCAAGTCTCTCGAGGAGATCGTGAAAGGTTCGTTCGGCAAGAATCCCGCGGTCTTCAACAATGCCGGCCAGCACTACAATCATCTGCATTTCTGGAACTGGATGAAGCCAAACGGCGGCGGCACCAAGCTTCCCGGCAAGCTCGCCGGCAAGATCGACGCCGACCTCGGCGGGCTGGAGAAATTCAAGACGGATTTTGCCGCCGCCGGCGTCGGCCAGTTCGGCTCCGGCTGGTGCTGGCTGTCGGTGAAGAACGGCAAGCTCGAAATCTCGAAGACGCCGAATGGCGAAAGCCCGCTGGTGCACGGCGCGACGCCCATTCTCGGTTGCGACGTCTGGGAACACTCCTATTACATCGATTACCGCAACCGGCGCCCCGATTACCTGAAGGCGTTTCTCGATCATCTGGTGAACTGGGAATATGTCGACCAGCTGCTCTCCAAGGCCTGACGCTCACCGTCATTGCCGGGCTTGCCGTCTTCGCTTACGCTTCGCCGGCCGCACAGTAGAGTGTCCGGCGAAGCCTTTGGCGTAGCCGGGACCCGGCAATCCCTCGTGCTTGAAGATTCTTGCGAAGTGTGAGTCATACGCGGGCCTTTGCCTCGCCGAAGGGCTTCGGCCCGCAGGCGGGTCAAGCCCGCGTAGGACGAGTCGGTCCTGAGGCGGGCAAAAGCACGATGAACTATCTCTTGGTCTTTATCGGCGGCGGTCTTGGCTCGACGCTGCGCCACATCATCAATGTCGTCAGCGCCCGCGTTCTCGGTACTGCCTTTCCCTACCATACGTTCATCATCAACATCACGGGATCGATCGTGATGGGCCTGATCGCCGGATATCTCGCCTTCAAGGGCGAGGCGTCGCAGTCTTGGCGGCTATTCCTGATGACTGGCGTTCTCGGCGGCTACACCACGTTCTCGGCTTTCTCGCTGGATGCGGCATTGCTCTATGAACGCGGCGAGATCGGGCTTGCGCTGCTCTACGTGTTCGGATCGGTGGTGCTGTCGATTGCGGGTCTGTTCGCTGGCCTTGCCCTGATGCGGCATCTGGGGTGAGCTTGTCGGATCCCCTTTCCAAAGACCCGGCGCCGGGTCTAGACGAGGCAGCGGACTCAGGGCCGAACCGCGGCCGCAAACGCAAACCGATCGACTTGGCGACCATCTCGATTGCGGTGCTGGTCGTCATCAGCGCCGCGCTGGTCTACCGACGCGACGGAGCCGAGGGCATATGGGAAATCCTCAGACATGACCTGACGCTGTTCAGCGGCATCCTCCCGCGCGTGCTCGCCGGTTGCCTGCTCGGCGCGTTTATCGCGGAAATCCTGCCGCACGAGAAAGTGTCGAGATCGCTCGGGCCGAGCTCCGGATTGAAGGGACTTTTGATCGGCACCGCCTTCGGCGCGATCCTGCCGGGCGGTCCTTTCACCGCCTATCCGGTCGCGAGCGCGCTTCTCACCGTCGGCGCCGATTTCGGCGCCACCATCGCCATGGTGGTGAGCTGGACCTTGATCGGATACGGCCGCGCGGTCGCTTGGGAATTGCCGATCATGGGGACCGACTTCACGCTATGGCGCATCGTGATCTCGCTGCCGCTGCCGATCCTCGCTGGCGCGCTCGGGCGTTTTGTCTATCTCCGGATCTATCCGAAGGACGCGCCATGAGCGCGCTCATCATCGACATCATTTTGTGGGGCTCGGTCGCAGCATTGGGCTTTTTGGCGTGGCAACGCGGCCGGACAGTGCTGGTGTCGTCGGCGCGGGAAGGCACCATGGATTTCATCCACATCGTACCGCGCATCGCCCTCGGCGTGATCGGTTCCGGCTACATCGCCGCGATCATCCCTCAGCAGGTCATCACCGGCTGGCTCGGCCCGAACAGCGGCTGGTCGGGTGTGCTGGCCGCAGTGCTTGCGGGCGCCGCGACGCCGGGCGGACCGGTGGTCGGGTTTTCGATCGGCGCCGTCGCCTTGAAGAGCGGCGGCGGCGCGCCGCAGGTGATCGCCTATGTGGTGGCGTGGGCCCTGTTTGCCTTTCAGCGCCTGATTTTGTGGGAAATCCCCTTTATGCCGGCGAGGTTCGTCTGGTTCCGGGCGGCGGTGTCGCTGCCGTTCCCGTTCGTGGCGGCGGCTATCGCAATGGCCATTGGCAGGCCATGAAGCGTCAGCTCCATGGACATACGTTATGTTATAATATAACATCGCCTTAATGCCTCGTAGCCACGACCATGACCATGGATACGCCCATGCCCACAGCCACGGGCCGGCGTCGCCGCATCCGGCGCAGGCGGCATCCTGGTCGATCCTGCGCATGACGCTGCTTTCGCGGCTTGGCGCGGCGGTCGTGGTCAGCGCCGGCCTGTGGGTCGTGGTGTTGATGGCGATGAGGTGAGCATGGCCGCGCAGCTGCAATTCCGCGATGTCACGCTGGGCTACGACCGGCATCCGGCCGTGCATCATCTCGACGGCGAGATCGCGCCGGGCGCGCTGATCGCCGTCGTCGGTCCCAACGGCGCCGGCAAGTCGACGTTGTTTCGCGGCATTCTCGGCATCCTGAAGCCGCTGGCGGGTTCGATCGGCTTGGGCGACCTCGACGTCCGCGATATCGCCTATTTGCCGCAGACGGTGGATATCGACCGCAGCTTTCCAATTTCGGTGTTCGATTTCGTCGGCACCGGACTATGGCGCAGCACCGGCCTGTTCGGTGGCACGGGCAAGGGCGCGCGGGACAGGATCGCGCGGGCACTCGCTGCGGTCGGCCTCAACGGTTTTGAGAACCGCGGGATCGGCACGCTCTCGGGCGGCCAGATACAGCGCATGCTGTTCGCGCGCGTATTGCTGCAGGACGGGCGCGTGATTGTGCTGGATGAGCCGTTCAACGCCATCGACGCCAGGACGTCAGCCGATCTGCTGGCGCTGGTGCGGCACTGGCACAACGAAAAACGCACGGTGCTGGCGGCGCTGCACGACATGGATCTGGTGCGTGCCAATTTTCCCGACACCTTGCTGTTGGCGCGCACACCGGTGGCATGGGGAGCGACCGCTGAGGTGCTGACGGCGGAGAATCTTCTTGAAGCCCGGCGGATGTGCGAAGCCTTCGACGACAGCGCCGCCGCCTGCGCCGTGGACGCAATACCGTCGCAGGCCGCGTAATGCTGGGGATCTACGACGCGCTGATCGCGCCCTTCACCGAATTCGAATTCATGCGCCGGGCGCTGGCCGGCGTGATTGCGCTTGCGCTTGGCGGCGCACCGATCGGCGTGTTCCTGATGCTGCGGCGGATGAGCCTGGTCGGCGACGCCATGGCGCATGCGATCCTGCCGGGTGCCGCAATCGGCTTTCTGATTTCCGGCCTCAATCTGTTTGCGATGACCTTCGGTGGATTGATCGCGGGCTTTGCGGTCGCGATTCTGGCGGGCATCGTCGCGCGCATCACCGAGTTGAAGGAAGACGCCTCTTTGGCCGCATTCTATCTGGTGTCGCTGGCGCTCGGCGTCACCATCGTTTCGATCAAGGGCACCAACATCGATTTGCTGCATGTGCTGTTCGGCAACATCCTTGCAATGGACGACCAGACCCTGCTGGTGATCGCGTTCAATGCCACCGTCACCCTGATCGTGCTGGCAGTGATCTATCGTCCGCTGGTGATCGAATGCGTCGATCCGGTGTTTTTGCGCACGGTGAGCCGTGCCGGCGCGCCGGCGCATCTGGCGTTTCTCGCCCTCGTGGTGATCAATCTGGTCAACGGTTTTCACGCGCTCGGCACGTTGCTCGCGGTGGGGCTGATGATCCTGCCGGCAAGCATCGCAAAATTCTGGTCGCGCGACATCACCGGCATGATCTGCATCGCCGTCGCAGGCGCGATCGTCTCGGGATATGCGGGACTGGTGTTGTCGTTTCAGACCAAGGTGCCGTCAGGGCCGGCGATCATCCTGGTGACGGCTGTGCTCTATGTTCTTTCGATTTTGTTCGGCAAAGTCGGCGGCCTGATACGCATGATGTTTCCAGGTAAACATCTTGAGGCATGACTGCGACGAACCAGTGGCGCCTTTGTGTTTTGGCTATCTGCGCGGCCACGGCGACGCTCATGGCGATTATGCCGTTGCGCGCGCAGGAGAAAATCCAGATTGTCGCGAGTTTCTCCATTCTCGGCGATTTCGCGAAGAATGTCGGCGGCGATCGTGTCAACGTCACGACACTGGTCGGGCCCAACAGCGACGTGCACGTTTACACGCCGGCGCCGGCGGATGCGAAGAAGATCGCGGATGCAAGACTGGTGATCATCAACGGCCTCGGCCTCGAAGGCTGGTTGCCGCGGCTGGTGCAATCGTCCGGCAGCAAGGCTGCGATCGTAACTGCGACCACCAATATCACGCCGCGCAAGTTCGGCGCTCATGTCGATCCGCACGCTTGGCAAAATATTGCCAATGCGAAGACATACGTAGCCAATATCAGTAAGGCGCTTAGCGAGGCCGCTCCGGCAGATGCCGAGTTTTTCCGGTCCAATGCGGAAGCCTATCGGACGAAACTCGACGCGCTGGACGAGGAGATACGTTTGTGGACCGCGCAAATTCCACCGGAGCAGCGCAAGGTAATTTCCACGCACGACGCCTTCGGCTATTTCTCATCAGCCTACGGTCTCGTATTCGTCGCTCCCTTGGGAGTTTCCACTGAATCCGAGGCCAGTGCGCGCGATATCGCTTCAATCATCACCCAGATCAAAACGCAGAAAATTCCGGCCGTGTTCCTGGAAAATATCAGCGACCCGCGTCTGATAAGCCGGATCGCGGCCGAGACCGGGGCCAATATCGGCGGCACGCTGTATTCGGACAGTTTGACCGATGAAAAGGGCGATGCGCCTACTTACATTGATATGGTCAGGCACAATATAAGGGTCATGAGGAACGCGCTCGCGGGGGTCACTCTGCGGCGCTGAACCGCCCGGAGTTACGATGCCTGAAACGACTGCCCAGAAAATCCCCGTGACCGTGCTGACCGGCTATCTTGGCGCGGGCAAGACCACGCTGCTCAACCGCATCCTGTCGGAAAACCACGGCAAGAAATACGCCGTGATCGTCAACGAATTCGGCGAGATCGGCATCGACAACGATTTGATCATCGGGGCGGACGAGGAAGTGTTCGAGATGAACAATGGATGCGTCTGCTGCACCGTGCGCGGCGACCTGGTGCGCATTCTCGACGGGCTGATGAAGCGCAAGGGCAAGTTCGACGCCATCATCGTCGAGACCACCGGTCTTGCCGATCCGGCGCCGGTGGCCCAGACCTTCTTCGTCGACGAGGATGTGCAGAAGAGTGCGCGGCTGGACGCCGTGGTGACGGTGGCCGACGCCAAATGGCTGAGCGATCGGCTGAAGGATGCGCCGGAAGCCAAGAACCAGATCGCGTTCGCGGACGTGATCGTGCTCAACAAGACCGACCTTGTGTCCAAGGCGGAACTCCTGGAAGTGGAAGCGCGGATCCGCGGCATCAACCCATACGCAAAACTGCATCGCACCGAGCGCTGCCGGGTCGCGCTATCGGACGTGCTGGAGCGCGGCGCGTTCGATCTGGATCGCATCCTCGAGATCGAGCCGGAATTCCTAGACGCCGGCGACGGCCACGACCATGACCACCATCATGATGATCATCACCACCACGATCACAGCCACAGCCATGGCGGCCTGAAGCATTATCACGACGAAGAGATGCAATCGCTGTCGCTGCGCTCGGAAAGGCCGCTAGATCCGACCAAATTCATGCCATGGCTGCAGAATCTGGTCGCCAGCGAGGGCCAGAAGATCCTGCGCTCTAAAGGCATTCTTGCCTTCAGCGACGATGACGACCGCTATGTGTTTCAAGGCGTGCACATGATGCTGGAAGGCGACCACCAGCGTGCCTGGAAGGACGGCGAGCCGCGCGAGAGCCGGCTGGTCTTCATCGGCCGCGATCTGCCCGAGCAGATGATCCGCGACGGGTTCGAGAACTGCATCGTCGCACGATGAGCCAGTTCGACCCGCGCGATAATTCCGCTTCCATCGTTTCCGTCACCGATAAGGTGCGACCGGTCGCGATTGGCGCGCCGGTCATTGCCGTACATTTCCTTCGCCAGCACGCCGCCTTTGTCGGCGCAGAGGAAGACGTTGCTCTGGTGAACGGTGCAGGCGAAATCTCCCGCGTCGCCGTGCACGGCGGCGGCATCCTGTGCGTGGCCTCCGACGGCGAGCGCATCGTCATGGGAGGCGACGACGGCAAAGTCGTTGCGCTCGACGCGAAAGGCGAGACCGCGACGCTCACCACCGACCCAAAACGGCGCTGGATCGACAATGTCGCGCTGCATCCCGAGGGCGCGGTGGCGTGGTCGGCCGGCAAGACCGCGTTCGTCCGCGACCGGAAGGGCGAGGAGAAATCCTTCGACGTGCCTTCGACGGTCGGCGGGCTGGCATTCGCCCCAAAGGGTATGCGGCTCGCGATCGCGCATTACAACGGTGTCACGCTGTGGTTTCCAAACATGGCGGGAAGCGCCCAATTCCTGGAATGGGCGGGCTCGCATCTCGGCGTCATGTTCAGCCCGGACAACAAGTTCCTGGTCACCGCGATGCACGAGCCCGCGCTGCACGGCTGGCGGCTCGCCGACAACCGGCACATGCGCATGACCGGCTATCCCGGCAGGGTGCGCTCACTGTCATGGAGCGCGGGCGGCAAGGCGCTCGCCACTTCCGGAGCCGACACCGTGATCCTTTGGCCGTTCGCCAGCAAGGACGGGCCGATGGGCAAGGAGCCGGCGATGCTGGCGCCGCTGCAGGCCCGCGTTACACAGGTCGCCTGCCACCCAAAGCAGGACATCTTTGCCGCCGGCTACAGTAACGGCACCGTGCTGATGGTGCGGCTCAATGACGGCGCAGAAATCCTGGTGCGCAGGAACGGCGGCGAGGCCGTCTCGGCGCTGGCGTGGAATGCCAAGGGCACGATGCTGGCATTCGCCGCGGAGGATGGCGACGCGGGACTGCTGGAGTTTTAGCGGCGAGCTCAAATGTGGCGGTTCGACATGCATCAAGTGTGTGACGAGCACAGCTTCGAAGTCGCCCTGTTCACCGCCGCTTGGCGAGAGCCCCACGCTCACCATGGCCAAGTGCGCAAGTTGCGGAACCCTGTCGGCGTGCTGGATACCACGTCACGCGCTGCAATCGAGGTGCTGTAAGGGGTCGCTGCCATCGATGACGGCTCGTATCGCAAAGGCGCCGAACGGCTGAGTTCAAACTGGACGGTGTTGCCTGTTCCTTCAGGAACTTTGTGTTCCCGAGCCCGTTGAATCCCTGAACAAAATCGGGGTGAAGCCGTGGCTTCCAACAACGGGAATCGTTCATACCGCAGGGACATGTTGCTTGCAGGCGTGATGGTCGTCGCCGGTTTTGCCATGTGCGGCATGTCCGCAGCCCAGCTTTTCCACACGCGCCACCAGCAGATGGCGCAAGCGACGCAACCGCTGCAATCGACTCCGGGCGCAGAGACCAAGCCATCGGCGCCGGCCGAGCCGGCCACGACCGGGAAACGTCCCGGCGATATTCCGCCGGAACCTGCGCGTCCAGATGCGGAGGCGCAGAAGGCAGGCGCCACGCCGGCGCTGCCGCCAGCTCCCGCCGAGAAGACCGCCGCGCCGATCAAGGCAAGGTAGATATTCGTCGCTAGAGACCGGCTGCAGCGCACCGGCAAATCGCGATAGCGCGAATTGCCGCCTTCGCGCTATGATTGTCTTGATTTCCAAGGCCTTTTTTTCAAAAGTCGGGAAATGTCTAAAACGGTCGCTCGATGGCATCAGGCAGTGATTGCGCGGACGGCGCGTGCCATGGTTGGCGCGGCCGCGGTGCTGGTGTCCGTTATGTGCCTGGCGGCGAAGGCAGAAGAGCCCCGAAAGCCTAACGGCGATGCCTTCTACAAGGGCCATCGGTTGACGACATTTCTGGACGAGGCGACACGTCGGGTCTCAATCCGCCTCGATGGTCGAGAGATCGTGGCCAAGGCAGACGTAGCCGAAATCGGCAAGATCACCACGGCCGAGCTCACGACCTCGGCCCTCTTTTACCTGCATATAAAAACGGTTGCCGGCTGCGGCTCGTATGTGCTTGTCCAGGTCTCCCTGCTCGCCGATGCAGGAAAGAACGCGGTGCTGTCCGATTTCGGAGCCTGCAACGATCGGCTCACCTTGGCGTTTCAGCGTCGGCCAACGTGGACGACCTGGTATGCGATCGCCTTTCGCGATGACCGCGCCACCGCGCGAGTTGCGTTCAGCAAGGACGAAAGGCTGTCCACCCGGGATGTCAGGGCAAGGCCGTGTCTGTTCGCAACGCCGGCAAAAGATGAATGTGGCCAGGCGATGATTGCAGAGGCTATCGGCTCCGGCAACCTCGGACTGCCGACCGGCACCGGCGCCTTCGCCGACCAGAAGGTCGTAACCTTCCTCAATCTTTCGACCGGCAAGGCCACCCTGCAACTGAACGGTCGGGTATTCCGGACCTTCGATAATGCCAAGGACTTCTACCTCGCCAATGTCAATGGCGAAGGCCAGTTCGGGCTATTCATATTCTTCCTCAGGCAAGCCACCGGCTGCAGCACGCGCCCGCTGATTTTCTTTGCGGGACAAGCAAGCCAACCGGAGGTCATCACCGACTTTGCGCCCTGCACGGACGAGATGGTGCGACAGACGCGCAAGAAGAAGGACAACACCATCGAATCATGGTCCGGAATCGCGTTCCATCCCGGGGAGAGGCTTGGTTACACGGTGTCGGTGACCGATAACAAGCTTTCGATGGGCACCGTCACGCTTCCCGCCTGCATCATGGATACAGACAGGGCCAGGATCAGCAGGTGCGCGCTCGATGCATTGGGAGCGCCGCCGCCCTCGACCCAACCGCCGCAGATTCAGGTGATTCCGACGCCGCCGCCCTCGCGCGCGTCGCCGCCCCCGCCGCGCACGTTAGGCATTTAGAGCGCAGGCGCGATAGCGAAGCGTATTGCGCCGCGCTTCCGCCGTCACTGGGCGGAGCGACGAAGCAATCCTGATTTCTGCGCGGCCTCTGGATTGCTTCGCTGCGCTCGCAATGACGACAACATACTCTGCGGCATACGCGCGCTTGACCCGCGTATCCATCATCTTCGCCAGAGTCTTTCGAAGCGGATGGATTGCCGGGTCAAGCCCGGCAATGACGAGCGGCAAGCGGCGACGCATCCTCCACGCCGTCCATGCTGCGTCGTATCTTCAGCGTCCCCCGGCCTTCGCAGGAACGACATTGTCCTGTCACCGCACCAGCACGTTCCTGAACTGCCACGGATCGCTCGTATCGATGTCCTCCGGAAACAGCCCCGGCCGATCCGTCAGCGGCGTCCAATCGGTGTAAAATCCCTTCACCGGGCCGAGGTAAGGCCGCTGGATTTCCAGGCAGCGCCGGAAATCCATCTCGTCGGCTTCGACGATGCCCTCGTTGGGATTTTCCAGCGCCCACACCATGCCGGCCAGCACCGCGGAAGATACCTGCATGCCGGTGGCGTTCTGGTAGGGCGCGACCTGGCGGGTTTCCTCAATCGAGAGCTGCGAGCCGTACCAGTAGGCGTTTTTGGCGTGGCCGTAGATCAGCACACCGAGTTCGTCGATGCCGTCCACGATCTCGTTCTCATCCAGGATGTGCCAGGACGGCTGCATCTTTCCGGTAGCGCCGAACATCTCGTGCAGCGACAGCACCGCGTCGTTGGCCGGGTGATAGGCGTAATGGCAGGTCGGGCGGTAGATCAGCTTTTGGCCGTCGCGCACCGTGAAATAATCGGCGATCGAGATCGACTCGTTGTGGGTGACGAGAAAGCCGTATTGCGCTTGTGGCGTCGGACACCAGGAACGCACGCGGGTGTTGGCGCCGGGCTGCAGCAGATAGATCGCGGCCCCGCAGCCGTAGTCATGGGTGCGGCCGTTGTCGGGCATCCATTTTTCGTGGGTGCCCCAGCCGAGTTCGGCTGGCTGCATGCCTTCGGACACAAAACCTTCTACCGACCAGGTGTTGACGAACACGTTCATCGGCTTCGGTTGCTTCGAGCGCTGGGTGTCGCGCTCGGCGATGTGGATGCCCTTGACCCCGAGCTTGTGCGCGAGCTGGCCCCAGCCTTCCCGGCTCTTCGGGTCGTTGAATTCGGTGCCGGTGTCGCGGGCGATATCGAGCAGCGCCTGCTTGACGAACCACGACACCATGCCGGGATTGGCGCCGCAGGTGGAGACCGCGGTCGGCCCGCCCGGGCTCCTGTGTTTTGCCGCGAGCAGCGTCTCGCGCAACGCGTAGTTGGAGCGCGCCTCCGGGCCGGCGCTCTTGTCGAAATAGAAGCCGAGCCAGGGCTCGACCACGGTGTCGATATAGAGCGCGCCGATCTCGCGGCACAGGATCATGATGTCGACCGAGGAGGTGTCGACCGACAGGTTGACACAGAATCCCTGGCCGCCGCCGGCGGTCAAGAGCGGCACCAGCACCTCGCGGTAATTGTCTTTGGTGATCGCCTCCTTCATGAAGCGCACGCCGTGGTGCTTGGCGATCTCGCCATCCTCATGCGGATCGATGATCACCATGCGCGACTTGTCGTAATCAAAATGCCGTTCGATCAGCGGCAGCGTGCCTTTGCCGATCGAGCCGAAGCCGACCATCACGACGGGGCCGGAAATTTTTGCGTGGATCTGCGAGTCGGGACTGGTCATCAAAGAAATCTCCGGGGGAGCGGCAGGCAACGGGGCCGCGCGGGCCGCGTGGCTTCAAGACTATACTTGGAGGGCTAAATCAAGCCGCGCGTGACGCCGACGGGCGGACTTTTGCCGTCCGGCGCGGCGCTGCCGCTCCGGTGGGCACGATCAGGCCGGACGCTCCCTCGAGGGCGCCCTCGCGCAGTTCGAGGCCGAGCAGCCGTTCGCGCTCGAACGGGCCGGGCAGCGAGAGGTTGGCGGTCTTCGCAGTAGTGAAGCCAAACCGCTCATAGTAGGCCGCGTCGCCGAGCAGGAGCACGGCGCCGTGCCCACGCGCGGCCGCCGCCGCCAGCGCCTGCTTCATCAGCGCGGCGCCGACGCCGAGCTTGCGGCACGACGGATCGACGGCGATCGGGCCGAGCATCAGCGCTGGCTTGCCCCCGGCGCTGACGTGCCACAACCGCACGGTCCCGACCAGCCGGCCCCCATGCACCGCGGAGAAGGCGAGGCCTTCGGCGGGCGCGCGTCCGTCGCGCAGACGGTGGCAGGTGCGCAGGGCGCGGCTCGCGCCGAAGCAGGCATCCAGTAGCGCCTCGCGCGGAGCCGTGTCCGAGCCACGCTCCGCGCGGATCGCGAACGGAGCGGCGTCGGAGGGAAGCGAAATGGGCTGCACTCTGGTCTTCATGGCCTATCCACCTTCACCGCCGTCATCCTGAGGTGCTCGCCCTCTTGGGCGAGCCTCGAAGGATGGGTGGGTGCGCTGCCATCCTTCGAGACGCCGCGCAAGCGCGACTCCTCAGGATGACGGTGAGTTTGTGGTTGGAGAGTGGGAGCCGGCGCGCCGGCTCCCGGCTATTTCGTCGTCATTGCGAGGAGCACTTGCGACGAAGCAATCCAGTCTTTGCTGGGCTCTGGATTGCTTCGCTGCGCTCGCAATGACGGAGGAGGCGAACCTCAGATATGATACGTCTTCAGCGGTGGGATGCCGTTGAAGGCGACCGACGAATAGGTCGAGGTATACGCCCCCGTCCCTTCGATCAGCAGCTTGTCGCCGATCTCCAGCGTGACCGGCAGCGGGTACGGCGCCTTTTCGTACAGCACGTCGGCCGAATCGCAGGTCGGGCCGGCGAGGATGCACGGCGCCATCTCCGCGCCGTCATGCGGGGTGCGGATGGCGTAGCGGATCGACTCGTCCATGGTCTCGGCGAGGCCGCCGAACTTGCCGATGTCGAGATACACCCAGCGCGCGTCGTCCTCGTCGCTCTTCTTCGAGATCAGAACGACTTCGGTCTCGATGATTCCGGCGTTGCCCACCATGCCGCGGCCCGGCTCGATGATGGTCTCCGGGATCTGGTTGCCAAAGTGCTTGCGTAGCGCGCGGAAGATCGAGCGGCCGTATTGCACGACCGGAGGAACGTCCTTCAGGTATTTGGTCGGGAATCCGCCGCCCATGTTGACCATGGTTAGGTTGATGCCGCGCTCGGCACAATCGCGGAACACGCCTGCGGTCATCGCCAGCGCACGGTCCCACGCCTTCACCTTGGGTTGCTGGGAGCCGACATGGAACGAGATGCCGCACGGCTCCAGGCCCAGGCTCTTGGCGAGGTCGAGCACCTCGACCGCCATCTCCGGATCGCAGCCAAACTTGCGCGACAGCGGCCACTCGGCGCCGGCGCAATCATAGAGGATGCGGCAGAACACCTTTGCGCCGGGCGCGGCGCGGGCGATCTTCTCGACTTCCGCCGAGCAGTCGACCGCGAACAGCCGGATGCCGCGCGCGAACGCGCGCGCGATGTCGCGCTCTTTCTTGATGGTGTTGCCATAGGAGATGCGCTCCGGCGTGGCGCCGGCGGCCAGCGCCATCTCGATCTCGGAAACCGTGGCGCAATCAAAGCACGAGCCGAGCGAGGCCAGGAGGTTAAGCACCTCCGGCGCCGGGTTGGCTTTCACGGCGTAGAATACGCGTGAGTCCGGCAGCGCCTTGGCAAAGGTCTGGAAATTGTCGCGCACGACTTCGAGGTCGACCACGAGGCAGGGCTCGGTGTCGTTGCCTTCCTGGCGGCGGTTGCGCAGGAATTCCTGGATGCGTTCGGTCATCGCATTCTCCCAACGGCCCAGCGACGGACCGTCCAAACGTGACGTCGGATATGGGCATCCTGGCGTGCCGCACGATGGAGACGCGACGACGCCTTGAAACTCAGACCGACTGTGCTGCCGTGGATTGGTTGGGAAGATCCCGCCCGCACACCTGGCAATGAAGGACAAGCCTTTTCAGTAGCCCGCGCCGGCGGTGGAATGCCGGTAGAGACCAAAAAAGCCCGATCCGTCGTTGCTTTAAGTCGCGTCCCCCGTTGAGAACGAGGTGCGCCGGTTCGCCTCCGGCTGCCAGTCACGGTTGCAAGGAGGTGAAGTCGCCTTCAACGGCATCCCTGGAGAGAGATGCTGGCCTCTTAGTCTCGATCGACACGACCGACTTAAGCGACCCTCGGCTTCTTCATCCCTTGGCGGCTGTCCGGCCTCTTGTCCGGATACCTACCGACTGACACACGACCACAGGCACGTGCGAAATTGGGCAAGAGTGCACATAGGTGGTTCGCGCCTGCTTCGCAAGATTTTTTTTGCGCCGCCGACAAGTTTCTGCACGGCGTGGTTTCCAGGACGTGCTGAAGATGAACGCGCGTTAAGCTTGCTTAAGGAAGTATGAGCGGCGCGCGAATGCGGAGACTCATTTCAGGCCTGTGCTGCAGGGGTTTCCACAAATACGGTTGTCATCAGCCGCGAAAGCGGTTGACCCAGTACGCGCCGGCGGTCGTGCTTGATCGACAGAGTTCGGACTACTGGGTCGCCCGGTCAAGGCCGGGAGATGACAGCCTGAGCTTGGCTCAGCCGCGCCGCGTAAACGGCTCGACGCGCTGGGCGGCGCGGATGAAGGCCACCATGATGACGACGCCGAGCCCGAACAGGATGGCCTGCAGGATATGCGCGCCGGAATCGTCAAGCCCGAACAGGATCGCCAGCGCCCAGCCGCCGGCGAACGCCGCGCCGAACACTTCCGCTCCGATCAGAATCGCGGCGGAGATCACGGTGATGACGCTCGGCCAGTAGATCTGGCGGGCGCTGGCCGGGCTGGTCTGGGCGTTCATGGGTCGAGGTTCCTGTTGTTGGCGCAATCTCTATGAAAAGATTGCGAGGTTCAAGGCCAGTTTCGTGCCCCGGGGCACCTCACCGTCATTGCCGGGCTTGACCCGGCAATCCATGCTTTTCGCAAAAGGTTTGTCACGGAGATGGATAGATGCGCGGGTCAAGCCCGCGCATGACAGGTCTTTCGTGCCGCATCGCGCCCGGGACACGAGGAAATGGGCGCAAAAAAGCCCTATCGCCTGCTATAAGGCGGAGCGGATTTGAGGCGAAACACAGGAATTGCGATGTCGGAGACACTGGAAGCCAGCGCGGCCGCGCCAACCACCGAGAACCCGCTGCTGGCGCCCTGGCGGACGCCGTTCGAGACGCCGCCGTTCGCCGAGATCGAACCAGAGCATTTCCTCCCCGCCTTCGAGCAGGCCTTCGCCGACCACGCAGCCGAGATCGCCGCGATCACCCACGATCCCGCCGCGCCGGATTTCAACAACACCATCACCGCGCTGGAACGCTCCGGAAAGCTGCTCTCGAAAGTGTCGGCGGTGTTTTACGACCTGGTGTCGGCGCATTCCAATCCGGCGCTGCTCGAGATCGACAAGGAAGTGTCGTTGCGGATGGCGCGGCACTGGAACCCGATCATGATGAACGCGGTGCTGTTCGGCCGGGTCGTGGCGCTGCGCGACAGCCGCGCCAAACTCGACCTGACCCCGGAGCAGGAACGCCTCCTCGACCGCACCTACACCCGCTTCCATCGCTCCGGCGCCGGGCTGGACGAGCAGGCCAAAGCGCGGATGGCGGAGATCAACGAGCGGCTGGCGCATCTCGGCACCGCCTTCAGCCATCATCTGCTCGGCGACGAGCAGGACTGGTTCATGGAACTCGCTGAGGCCGACCGCGACGGGCTGTCCGACTCGTTCATCGCCGCGGCAAAGGCCGCCGCCGACGAGCGTGGCATGCCCGGCAAGGCCGTGATGACGCTGTCGCGCTCCTTTGTCGAGCCGTTCCTGAAAAGCTCGACCCGGCGCGATTTGCGGGAAAAAGTGTTCAAGGCGTTTGTCGCGCGCGGCGACAATGGTAACGCCAATGACAACAACGAAACGATTGTCGAGATAGTGGCGCTGCGCGAGGAGAGCGCAGGGCTGCTCGGTTTCCCGACCTTTGCGGCCTACCGCCTGGAAGATTCCATGGCCAAGACGCCCGAAGCCGTGCGCGGCCTGCTGGAGCGGGTGTGGCAGCCCGCGCGCGCGCGGGCGCTGGCGGATCGCGATGCGCTGCAGGCACTGGTCGCGGAAGAGGGCGGTAATTTTGCGCTGGCGCCGTGGGACTGGCGCTTCTATGCCGAAAAGCTGCGGCAGCGCCGCGCCAATTTCGACGACGCCGCGATCAAGCCTTATCTCGTGCTGGACCACATGATCGATGCCGCGTTCGACTGCGCGCATCGGCTGTTCGGTCTCAGCTTTGCCGAGCGCAAGGACATTCCGGTCTGGCACCCGGACGTCCGGGTCTGGGAGGTCAAGGACGCCCAGGGAAATCACAAGGCGCTATTCTATGGCGACTATTTTGCGCGGCCCTCGAAACGCTCTGGCGCCTGGATGACCTCGCTACGCGACCAGCAGAAGCTCGATGGCGCGATCGCGCCGCTGGTGATCAACGTCTGCAATTTCTCCAAGGGCGCGGAGGGCCAGCCCTCGCTGCTGTCGCCGGACGATGCGCGCACGCTGTTCCATGAGTTCGGCCACGGCCTGCATGGCATGCTGTCAAATGTGACCTATCCGTCGCTGTCGGGCACCTCGGTGTTCACCGATTTCGTCGAACTGCCGTCGCAGCTGTACGAGCATTGGCAGGAGCAGCCGCAGGTGCTGCGCCGGTTCGCGCGGCATTATCAGACCGGGGAGCCATTGCCGGACGACCTGCTGAAGCGTTTCATCGCCGCGCGAAAATTCAACCAGGGTTTTGCCACCGTGGAGTTCGTCTCGTCCGCCTTGATCGATCTCGAATTCCACACCCAGCCGGCATCCGCAAGCCGCGACGTGCGGGCGTTCGAGCGAAAGGAGCTGGAGAAGATCGGCATGCCGGCGGAAATCGCGCTGCGGCATCGTCCGACGCAGTTCGGCCACATCTTCTCCGGCGATCACTATGCGTCGGGCTATTACAGCTACATGTGGTCGGAGGTGATGGACGCCGACGCCTTCGGGGCGTTCGAGGAGGTGGGCGACATCTTCGATCCGGCAACCGCCAAGCGACTGCATGACGCCATCTATTCGTCCGGCGGCTCGCGCGATCCGGAAGATGCCTACATCGCCTTCCGCGGCCGCGAACCGGAGCCCGAAGCGCTGCTGCGGCGGCGCGGGCTGCTGGACGTGCCGGAGGCAGCGTAAGGTGATCCTCTCTCTTTCCACGTCGTCCAGGCGAACGCCGGGACCCATAACCACCGATGGTTATTGTTCGGCACATAGCTTCCGCAAGCGGCCGAAACCTGCCCCCTCACTGCTGACGGAGGCTATGGGTCCCGGCGTTCGCCGGGACGAGGTGTTGGGAGTTTTGCGCCCCGCGTTCGCCCTCCTTGCCTTGCTTCTCGCATTCACCGCCCCCGCCCCAGCCTCCGCCCATCCGCACGTCTGGGTCGTGGCGGCGAGCGAGCTGATTTACGCATCCGACGGCTCGATCTCCGGCGTGCGCCACGCCTGGACCTTTGACGACATGTTCTCGACCTATGCGCTGCAGGGCATCGAGAGCAAGACCAAGGGCGTCTATACGAGCGAGGAACTGGCGCCGCTGGCGCGGACCAATGTGGAGTCGCTGAAAGAGTTCGGCTTCTTCACCTTCGCCAAAGCCGACGGCAGAAAGGAGAAATTCCTGGAGCCGGTCGATTACTTTCTTGAACAAAAGGACGGCGCGCTGGTCCTGCATTTCACCTTGCCGTTCAAGACGCCTTTCAAGAGCAAAGCACTTGCCCTTGAAATCTTCGACCCGAGCTTCTTTGTCGATTTCTCGCTGCAGAAAAAGGATCCGATCCGGCTGGTCGGCGCGCCGGCCTCATGCACGCTCGCGATCCAGCGGCCGAATGACGGCGCGGCCGGCGCCCAGAAACTCGACGAGCAGACCTTCATGAACGGCGAGAATTCGAACTACGGCGCGATGTTCGCCAACAGGATTACGGTGGATTGTCCGTGACGGGTATGCAGCCGTCATTCAAGTTCGTCATGCCCGGGCCTGTCCCGGGCATCCACGTTTTAACGGTGCTGCGGCCAGAAAGACGTGGATGGCCGGGACAAGCCCGGCCATGACGAGAGAAAAGGGCATCGCGCTAACCTGTGCCGCCATTATAGCAATGGCGTTCGTCATCGACGCAGCCTTGCATCCCTTGCTCGCCCAAAACCCCTTCGGCGCCCCGCGCCCCACGCCTGATGCGCAGGTCGGCGGCATCCTCGGCTGGCTGCTAGCAAAGCAATCCGAATTCTATCGCGAAATGTCTTCGACCATCCGCGCCGCCAAATCGGATGGCAGCGCGGTGTGGACGCTGCTCGCGATCTCGTTTGGCTACGGCATGTTCCACGCCGCCGGACCCGGCCACGGCAAGGCGGTCATCTCGTCGTACCTGGTTGCCAACGAGGAAACCGCAAGGCGCGGCATCGCGCTGTCGTTTGCCTCCGCGCTGATGCAGGCAGTCGTCGCGGTTGCGATCGTCGGCATCGGGGCTTGGCTGCTCAACGCCACCGCCAAGACCATGTGCGGCGCCGAGCGCGCCATCGAAATCTCAAGCTATGCGCTGATCGCGGCGTTCGGCGCTCGGCTGGTCTGGACCAAGGGCGGCGGATTTTTTCGCGCGCTGCAGGCGCAGCGTCCGGCGCCGGCGATGGTCGCGGCTTCGCATCATCATAATGGCGGCCACCATCATCGCGCGCATGCTCACGATGGTGACCATGTGCATGACGGGACTTGTGGCCATTCCCACGGTCCGCTCCCGAGCGAACTTGCCGGCCCCGGCGGCTGGCGGCGCGGGCTTGGCGCGATTTTCGCCGTCGGCATCAGGCCCTGTTCGGGCGCGATACTGGTGCTGGTGTTCGCCCTGGCGCAGGGGCTGTTCTGGGCCGGTGTCGCTGCGACCTTCGTGATGGGGCTCGGCACCGCGATCACGGTCGCCAGCATCGCCGTCATCGCCCTCTCGGCAAAAGATCTGGCGCGCCGCCTCAGTGCCGGCCGCGACGGCGGCGGCGCGCTGGTGATGCGTGGCGTTGAGTTCGCCGCGGCGGGACTGGTGCTCCTGCTCGGCGTCGGCCTGCTCGCGGGCTATATCGCGGCGGAACGCGTGACGTGTTTTTGAAGCCCGACGAGAGCATTCAAGCGGGTAAATACCCCCTGATCATTGGCAGAAAGAAAATCCCCACATTGATCGCAAAGCCGATGCTCCACAGGATCGATCGCAGCGTCGGGCGGTCGCCGAGATAGGTGAAGACGTAGGCGATCCGCACGATCAGGAACAGCAGCGCCAGTTCGTTGACGAGATTCTGCGGGCTCTCGCGAAATTCCGCCAGCAGCACGGCTACCGCGAAGAACGGAAACGTTTCGATGCCGTTGAGATGCGCGCCCCATGCGCGGGCGCGTACGGGATCATCATAGAACGCGGGATCCCGCGGATTGGCGTTGTCGAACTTGCGCAACCCGAGCCACTTGATCGGCGCGATCGTCAGCAGATAGAGCATCACGCTTGCGAAAACGCACCATTCGGCGATCGTCATGGTTCCTCCCAATTCCGTGACCTTAACGAAACGGGCGTTGTCTTGACAAGGATCGGTCAACGCGCGAAGCCACCGAGACCATGAGCGTGGTCGTTCCCATCGAAAAGGCGTCAAGCGCGGCCGAGCCGGGGCCGCAACGCATCGGCGTGCTGCTGGTGAATCTCGGCACACCCGACACCGCCGACACAAAGGGCGTACGGATGTACTTGAAGGAATTCCTGTCCGATCCGCGGGTGATCGAAGATCAGGGCCTGTTATGGAAGTTGACGCTGAACGGCATCATCCTGAATACCAGGCCGCGGCGCAAAGCGCGCGACTACCAGAAAATCTGGAACATGGAGCGGAACGAGTCGCCGCTGAAAACCATCACGCGCGCGCAGGCGGAAAAGCTTGCCGAGGCGATCGCCGATCACGACCATGTCGTGGTCGACTGGGCGATGCGCTACGGCAATCCGTCGATCCGCGCGCGGATCGATGCGCTCGCCGCGCAAGGCTGCGACCGGCTGCTGGTGGTGCCGCTGTATCCGCAATATTCGGCGGCCACCTCCGCCACGGTCTGCGACGAAGTGTTCCGCGTGCTGGGTAGGATGCGGGCGCAACCCACTTTGCGGGTGACGCCTCCCTATTACGACGATCCGGATTATATCGAGGCCTTGGCGCTCTCAATCGATGCGCATCTCAAGACCCTGGCCTTTCAGCCCGAGATCATCGTGGCCTCGTTTCACGGCATGCCGCAGAAATATATCGACCAGGGCGATCCATATTACACGCAATGCGTCGCCACCACGGCGGCGTTGCGCAAGCGGATGGGGCTCGACCAGAAAAAACTGTTGCTGACTTTCCAGTCGCGCTTCGGCTTCGACGAATGGCTGCAGCCTTACACCGACAAGACCATCGAGCAGCTGGCCAAAGACGGCGTGCGCCGTATCGCCGTGGTGACGCCTGGCTTTTCGGCCGATTGCCTGGAGACGCTGGAGGAAATCGCCCAGGAAAACGCCGAAATATTCAAGCACGCCGGCGGCGAACAGTTTGCCGCCGTCCCCTGCCTGAATGACAGCGACGGCGGCATGGACGTGATCCGCCAGCTGGTGCTGCGCGAACTGCAAGGCTGGATTTAAATCCGCGTCATTCCGGGGCGCGACGAAGTCGCGAACCCGGAATCCAGAAACAGTTACCATGTGTCGGGATTCCGGGTTCGCGCAAAGACGCCTGCCCCGGAGCGACGGGGGATATTTTATCGCACCCACTCCCTTTCCTCTTGACCGAACCATACATCTGTTTTTGGCGACCAAGAGATAGGTTCGCCGCACTGCAATCGCATCACAAAGGTTGCGGGCGTGCGGCGCATTTTTAGGCCGATCTCACCGCCAGGGAGTCTTTATGACCGGTTTCGATATTTTCGCCATCGCCGTCGTTTTGCTCATCGTCTTCACCCTCTTCGCCGGAATCAAGACAGTGCCGCAAGGCTGGGACTGGACCATCGAGCGGTTCGGCAAATACACCCGCACGCTGTCGCCGGGGCTGAACATCATCGTCCCGTATTTCGACCGCGTCGGGCGCAAGATGAACATGATGGAGCAGGTGATCTCAATTCCCGAGCAGGAAGTGATCACCCGCGACAACGCCACGGTGACCGTGGACGGCGTCGCATTCTTCCAGGTGTTCGATGCTCCGAAGGCAAGCTACGAGGTTGCCAACCTCGACCAGGCCATCATCGTGCTGACCATGACCAATATCCGTTCGGTGATGGGCGCCATGGATCTCGATCAGGTGCTGTCGCATCGCGACGAGATCAACGAGCGGCTGCTGCGCGTGGTCGACGCCGCGGTGTCGCCGTGGGGATTGAAGGTCAACCGTATCGAGATCAAGGACATCGTGCCGCCCGCCGATCTCGTCGAAGCCATGGGCCGGCAGATGAAGGCCGAACGCGTCAAGCGCGCCGACATCCTGCAGGCCGAAGGCCAGCGCCAGTCGGAAATCTTGCGCGCGGAAGGCGCGAAACAGGGACAGATCCTGCAGGCCGAAGGCCGCAAGGAAGCGGCGTTCCGCGACGCCGAGGCGCGAGAACGTTCGGCCGAAGCCGAAGCCAAGGCGACGCAGATGGTCTCCGACGCGATTGCCAAGGGCGACGTCGCCGCGCTGAACTACTTCATCGCCGACAAATACATCAAGGCGTTCGGGCAACTCGCCGATTCGCCGAACCAGAAGATAGTGATGCTGCCGATCGAGGCGATGAGCATCTTGGGTTCGCTTGCCGGCATCGGCGAGATCGCGAAAGCGACCTTCGGCGAGAGTTCTGCTTCCGCGCAAGCCGCGGCGCGGCGCGGCTCGGTGCCGAGCGCCGGAACGCCGCCGGTGGCGCCGCAACGCTAGAGGAGGGAGTTATGGCCGAGATGTTTTCAACGCTTGGCACCTGGAACTGGCTGGTGTTCGGCCTGCTGCTGATGGGCCTCGAACTGTTGTTGCCCGGCGTGTTCCTGTTCTGGGTCGGGCTTGCAGCACTGCTGGTCGGGCTATTGTCCTTCGTGATCGCGCCGTCGTGGCAGTTGCAGCTGTTGCTGTTCGCGGTGTTCGCCGCCGCCGCGGTGCCGGTATGGCGCCGCGTCGCGCGCAGCAATTCCGGCGTCAGCACCAGCAACCCGTTCCTCAACAAGCGCACCGATGCGATGATCGGCCGCGTCTTCACGCTGGAGAAGCCGATCGTCGATGGCATAGGGACCGTGCGGATCGACGACACCATCTGGCGCGTCGCCGGCCCCGACACCCCCGCCGGCAGCCGGGTTCGGATCGTGCGCGCCGATGGCGCCAGTTTGACGGTCGCGGCGGCATGACGGTGGAGAGACCTAACGTCCCGTCCACCGCTCCGCAAACCTGTGCAGCGGCAGCAAGGTGCCAAGTAATTCCTTGCCGATCTCCGTGAGGCGATAGCCGCTCGCGGGCCCCAGTTCGACCAAGCCGGCCTGCCGCAGCTCGGCGAGCCGCGTCTGCAGCACGGTAGGAGACGCGTCGTCGCACGCCTCGCGCAACGCACGCGAGGTCAGCGTCGCTTCGCGAAGCTCCCACAGGATACGCAACGTCCAGCGCCGGCCGAGCAGGTCGAGCAGCACCATGATCGGGCGGCCGGTAGTCGAGCCGCGCACCGCGCGCTTGAGCTTCACCCTTGCCATCAAACCCTCTTGCATATTGCTACAGAATATGTAGCGTAGCGCTACGGTTATTGTAGCACGGAGTTTGGCCATGTCACGCATCGCGCCGCTGGAGCCGCCTTATGCACCGGAAATCCAGGCGCAGTTCGACCGCATCATGCGCGGCGCCCCGCCGCTGACGCTGTTCCGCGTGGTCGCCGGCAATAGGCGGGCCTGGGACAAATTCCGCGCCGGCAGCTTGCTGGACGGCGGGCCGTTGTCGTTGCGGGAGCGCGAGATCGTGATCGACCGCACCTGCGCGCTGACGAAATGCGAATACGAATGGGGCGTGCATGTCGCGATCTTTGCAAAAGCTGCGAAGCTGACCGACGAGCAGGTAAGGGCGACCGCGTTGGGGGCTGCGGATGCACCGTGCTGGTCGGCAGCCGAGCAGGCGCTGATCGCGGCCGTCGATGCCCTGCATCACCGTGCAACGCTCAGCGGCGAGGAGTTCGCCGCCCTCTCGGCGCATTTTGATGAGGCGAAGATTTTCGAAATCATCCTGCTCTGCGGCTTTTATCGCACCGTGTCGTATCTGGCGAACGGCCTTGATCTGCCGCTGGAGGAGACGGCCGAAAGGTTTCCGCGCTAGCATGTCCCGGACGCGGTGCGGCATTCACGCGTCGTCCGGCGAACGCCCCATAACCACCGGGTTTCTGTGCTTTCGCAGGGCTGTGGCCGCGATCTCGTAAAATCCGGATGACGGAGGCTGTGGGTCCCGGCGTTCGGCGGGACGACGGGGGAATATTACGCCACCCCTGCCCTCAGCACGTCATGCACATGCACGATACCGACCGGCTTCCGCCCCTCGGCGACGATCAGCACGGTGATGCGCGGCTGCGACGAGTTGATGGTGTCCAGGAGTTCGATCGCGAGCGTGTCCGGCGTGGTAGTTTTGGGATTCTTGGTCATCACTTCGTCGACGGCGGCGGTCATCAGATCGGGGCGCATGTGCCGGCGCAGATCGCCGTCGGTGATGATGCCGACCAGGTCGCCGTTCGCATCGACGATGCCGACGCAGCCAAAACCTTTGGACGACATCTCCACCAGCGCGTCGGACATTTTTGTGCCGACCGGCTTGAGTGGCACTTCGCCGCCGGTGTGCATCAGGTCGCGCACGAATTTCAGCATTGCGCCGAGTTTGCCGCCCGGGTGCAGCACGCTGAAATCCCTTGACGTAAAGCCGCGGCCTTCGAGCAGCGCGATCGCCAGCGAGTCGCCCAATGCCAGCATCATCACCGACGAGGTGGTGGGGGCGAGGTTGTGCGGGCAGGCCTCGCGCGCCTTGGGCAGCGTCAGTGTCACGGCGGCGGCTTTGCCCAGCGTCGAGGTGCCCTCCGCCGTCATCGCGATCAGCGTGATCCGGAAGCGCTTGGCATAGGTGATGAGGTTCTTCAGCTCCGCCTGCTCCCCGGACCACGACAGCGCCAGGATGATGTCTTCGGCGGTGATCATGCCGAGGTCACCATGGCTGGCCTCGGCGGCGTGAACGAAAAATGCCGGGGTGCCGGTGGAGGCGAAGGTCGCGGCGATCTTGCGTCCGATGTGCCCGGATTTGCCGAGGCCCGTGATGATCAGCCGGCCCTTGGCATTGCGAATCAGCTCGGCGGCCGCGGCAAAGGGCGGGCCAAGATCCGACTGCAGCGCCGCGGTGAGCGCGGTGATGCCACTGCCCTCGGCGTCCAGCGTGCGCAGCGCTGACTGCACAGCGGCGCCAGCCTCCGCCACAGACGATATTGCCAAAGATTTCGATGTCGCCATGCGTCGTCCAGTTATGCGCGTCATGCGCGGGCTCGACCCGCGCATCCATCCGTTTCGCAAGAGGCTTTCGAAGTGGATGGATTGCCGGGTCAAGCCCGGCGATGACGGCTTTGAAGGTGTGAGACTTTCCTCACACCTTTAGCACGACAGCAATCGGGAAGCGACGCGCGGCCCGCGCTCGCAACGGCTCATTAACCATAATTGTTTTAACTCCATTAACGACGATTTTGGGCGCGTGTTCGCGCGGGTCCGGAACTCGTCCGCATAGTATTGATTTCGTTGGAGTATTTAGAGCCGTGATGTCGGGTCCAGCGACGGGCCGCCGCAAGCGCGTAAATCTCTTACGCGCGTTTTTGCCGTGCCTTGGGCTGATCGCGCTCCAACAACCCCATGCCCGGGCCCAAACCCTTACCAGCGACCTGCTGCGCCCGGTGCGCGACGGTTTTGTGTCGCCGCAGGATTTGCCCACGCGACGCACCGCGCAATCCACCCCCGACGACCGCAACAATGCCGACAACCGCCTGCGCAATCCCGATGCGCCGGCGCCCTCGCGGATCGGCAATATTCCGACCTACGGCCTGCCGGCGGCCAGCGGCGCGTCGTCGTCCGGCTATGACTCCCTCAATCGCAAGCGGCAAAAGGCGAAGCTGTATCCGGGGCAGCGCAAGCCGAAAGTAGTTGGTCCCGGCAACCCGCCGCCCGGCACGCGGGCTCCCGATCCAAGACTGCCACCGCCGAAATTGCCGCTACCGCCGTCGGCCACCGCCAACCGGACGCCGATCCCGCCGGCAATGGCCGGCACCGTGCCGGGCCAGCCCTATCGCAAGCGCCTCAAGATCGACAACGACCCGTTCGGCGCGGTCGGCGACTATGCGGGCAGTTTTCTGGTCAAGACCGCGGTCGAGTTCATGGGCGGCTATAACACCAATCCCGGTCGCACCTTCGTGGAGAAAGGCTCGCCGTTTTATGTGGTGGCGCCGGAATTGCTGGTGGTGTCCGACTGGGAACGCCACGCGCTGGTTGCCGACCTGCGCGGCTCCTATACCGGCTATGCCAACACGTTCCCGCCCGAGAACGGCGTAGTGTCGTCGGCGCCTACGAATGTCGACCAGCCGTATTTCCTGGGCCATGTCGACGGACGGATCGACGTCACCAGGGATACCCGCCTGCTCGGGCAGGTGCGGCTGCGCGTTACGACGGACAATCCCGGCAGCCCGAACGTGCAGGCAGGGCTCGCCAAATATCCGGTCTACGCAGACATCGGCGGGACCGTCGGCGTCGACCAGAGTTTCAACCGGCTGCAGGTTTCCGCGGGCGCAGCGGTCGATCGCATCGTCTACCAGAACTCGGTGCTGACCGACGGCAGCGTCACCTCCAACGACGACCGCAACTTCAACCAGTTCGGCGGCTTGGGGCGCATCAGCTACGATCTGCTGCCGGGCGTAAAGCCGTTCGCTGAACTCGAGGCCAATACCCGCGTCCACGACCAGCTGGCCGACCGCAACGGGTACTTGCGCAATTCCGACGGCGGCTTCGTCAAGGCCGGCACCTCGTTCGAATTCTCGCGCCTTCTGACCGGCGAAGTCTCGGTCGGCTGGGCCGCCCGTACCTATGAGGATCCGCGGCTCAACAGACTGCAGGGCCTGCTCACCGCCGCCTCGCTGGTATGGTCGGCGACGCCGCTCACCACGGCGAAATTCTTTGCCACCACCTCGATCGACGAAACCACGCTGCCCGGCGTCTCCGGCGTGCTGACCAACACGTACACCTTCGAGGTCGACCACGATTTCCGCCGCTGGCTCACCGCGGTCGGCAAGTTCACCTATGGTACGCAGGCCTATCAAGGCGATGCGCGCTTCGATAACTTCTATTCGATATCCGCCGACCTGATCTACAAGCTCAACCGCGAGGTCTGGATCAAGGGCACGGTGCGGCGGGATATCCTGGATTCCAACCAGCCCGGCTCGAGCTCGGCGGCAACGGTGGTGATGCTGGGCGTGAGGCTGCAGCGGTGAGACTTCGTCATTGCGGCGCTTGACCCGGCAATCCATCCGCTTCCAAGACTCTTGCGAAGAGATGGATACGCGGGTCAAGCTCGCGTATGACGCGGAGTATGTTGCCGCGCACACGCCTCTACTTCATTCGCCTGAAGCGCACGCTGTTCCCATCCGCCATCCGTGTCGCGATGTAGCCGCCTTCGATGCATGCCTCGCGTTGCGGCATCTTCTCCTGCGGGCTCCGCAGCGTCTCCCACCACGACGCCCGATGAGCGGCGCGCGGCAGCGCGGCGCCGATGATCTCCTCGATCTGGTCGAAGGAGAGCACAAATTCGGGCAATTTCTGGCGCTTCAGATAATCGCGCAGGGCGGAGTAGTCGTTCACGGGTGGTCCCATTTTCTTCGTCATTCCGGGATGCGCCACTTGGCGCAGGTCCGGAATCCATAAACGCCGATCGTGGTTATGGATTCCGGGCTCGCGCCAATAGGCGCGCCCCGGAATGACGACGCCCTCCTTTACTGGGATTGGAGATCATTTCTGCAGATACTTTTTCATTTCTTCCCGCAAGCCGTCGCGCAAATCCGGGCGCGCCATGCCGAACGCGATGTTGGCGCGGAGGAAGCCCGCCTTGGAGCCGCAGTCGTGGCGCTCGCCCTCGAACTCCACGCCGTAGAACTTTTGCGTTTTGGCAAGGCCGATCATCGCATCGGTGAGCTGGATCTCGCCGCCGGCGCCGCGCTCCTGTGTCTGCAGGATCTTGAAAATCTCCGGCTGCAGGATGTAGCGGCCGGTGATGGAGAAGTTGGAGGGGGCGGTGCCTTGCTTCGGCTTCTCCACCATGCCGTCGATCTCGAACATGTTGCCGTGAGCATGGCGCGGGCCGACGCCGCAAATACCGTATTGGTGGGTGAGATGCGCCGGCACTTCCTCCACCGCGATCAGATTGGATTTTTCGCCGAGCTTGTTTGCCGCCTGGATCATCTGGGCGAGGCAGCCCGGCGTGTTCAGCACCAATTCGTCCGGCAGCACCACCGCAAACGGTTCGTCTCCAACGATGTCGCGGGCGCACCATACCGCATGTCCAAGGCCGAGCGGCGCCTGCTGCCGGGTAAAACTGGTGGCGCCGGCCGCGGGCTGGTCGCGCGCCAGGATGTCCTGCTCGGCCGTCTTGCCGCGCGCGGCCAGCGTGGCGTCGAGCTCATACATCCTGTCGAAATGGTCCTCGATCACGCTCTTGTTGCGGCCGGTGACAAAGACAAAATGCTCGATGCCGGCCTCCTTGGCCTCGTCGACCACATACTGGATCAGCGGCTTGTCGACGATGGTCAGCATTTCCTTCGGCATCGCCTTGGTGGCGGGCAGGACGCGGGTGCCGAGGCCGGCGACCGGGAAAACGGCTTTGCGGATTTTCATGGGGCAGGGGTTTCTTGCGAACGGAAGGGATCAAGTCGGCTGTTGGTAACAGGTTTCAGCGAAATCGAAAAACCCACAAAAAATCGCTTTGTTAAGCTGATGGAAACCATGACAAGGCCTCCTGAAGGCCGGATGTTTTGCGGGCACGGATGGAATCGATGACGGCACGGATCGGCAATCGGCTGGGCGGAACAGTCGCGGTGGCGCTTGGCGCACTGCTGATCACGGGAACCGGCTCGGCGCAGATTTCGGTCGGCGGCGCGCCCTTAAAACCGCAGACCGCTACCGGCTCGATCCCGACGGCCAATCAACCGGGCCATTCCGGCCTAGTGCCGCGCGCAATGGTGCAGGCGCAGCCCGCGGCCCCCGGCACGCCCGCGCCGCCATGGAGCGGCGAGGACGGTGCGTCCGGCCATCCATTGATGACCGCAACCGCGATCCGCGAGGCGGCGGCGAATTTTTCGACATGCGTAGCCGGGATGTGGCCGGATGCCGCGCGGCGAAACATCACCCGCGGCAATTTCGAGCGCTTTACCGCGGAGCTGCAACCCGATCTGCGGATCATGGACCTGATGGATTCGCAGCCGGAATTCACCAAGTCGATCTGGGACTATCTCGATATCCTGGTCAACGACACCCGCATCGCCAAGGGACGCGAGGTTCTCGCCAAGTACAAGCCGCAATTCGACGCAGTGGAAAAACTCTACGGCGTCGACCGTCATATCATCGCCTCGATCTGGGGCGTCGAATCCAATTACTCGACGCAGATGGGCGACCGCAGCGTGCTGCAGTCCACCGCGACGCTCGCCTGCATCGGCCGCCGCCAGAAATATTTCAGGGACGAGTTCTTGTCGGCGCTTGAAATCCTCAATCGCGGCGACCTGCGCCCCGAGCAGATGCGCGGCTCATGGGCCGGCGCATTCGGACCGACCCAGTTCATGCCGACCGCGTTCAAGCGCTACGCGGTGGACGCCGACGGCGACGGCCGCCGCGATGTGGTCGATGACGCTGCCGACCTGATCGCCTCGACCGCCAACAACCTGAAGAAAGACGGCTGGCAGAGCGGCCAGACCTGGGGCTATGAGGTCGTGTTGCCCAACGGTTTCAATTTCATGCTGGCGGATCGCGCGAAGGCGATGACATTGGCGCAGTGGGAGCATCTCGGCGTCAGGCGCGCCGGCGGCCAGCCGTTCCCGCATCCGGCCGAGAAAGCCTATCTTTTGGCGCCGGCCGGCGCCGAAGGACCGGGCTTTCTGATGCTGCAGAATTTTCGCGTCATCATGAAATACAATCCGGCAGAGGCTTACGCGATTGCGATCGGGCACTTTTCGGACCGGTTGCGCGGCGGCCCACCCTTCGTGCAGCCCTGGCCGCGGCAGGAGCGGGTGCTGTCGCGCGCGGAGCGGCTGGAATTGCAGCAGCTATTGGCGCAGCGCGGCTTCTATCGCGGCACGCCCGACGGCCAGCTCGGCGGCATGACCCGCGAGGCGCTGCGCGGCTTCCAGGCTTCCATCGGCACGCCGGCGGATGGATTCGCCTCGTCGGACGTGCTGGAAAAGCTGCGCGGACGGTAGAGCCAGATCGTTTCCCGGGCGCGATGCAGCGCTCTTCGCGCTGCTTCGCAGAACCGGGATTATAACGAACGTCGGCCTTTGGTACGGTCCCGGCTCTGCGGAGCGGCATGAAGAATGCCGCACCGCGTCCGGGACACGCTTCTACTTGACAACTGCCGCGCTGCGGGCGCATTTAGCGCCCATGCTCTTTTGCGCCGCTCACGTCGTGATGAAAAACCGCGCCTCCTTCGGGGCCGGAGATGTTTGCGCGCGATAGATCGATCCGCACTTGCATTCGTCCATGGCCCCGCCGGTTTCGACGGGGCTTTTGTTTTGGTGCGTCCCCGTCTCCGGCCCTGCAAACAGGAGACACGACCAATGTCCGCCGAATTTACGCCGCCGAGCGGCGTGTGGCTGCCGCTCATGACCCCGTTCAAGGATGAGGCGATCGACGCGGCGTCGCTGCGCCGCCTGATCGGGCATTTTGCAGACAAACCGGTCGACGGAGTGATTGTCGGCGCGACCACCGGCGAGGGGCTGACGCTCGATGACGCCGAGATCGAACAGTTGGTCGAGCTCACGGCCGCCGCGCAACGCGATTTTGGTCTGCGCGTGCCGCTTTATCTCGGTGTATCCGGCAGCGACACCCGCAAGGTCGCAAAATGGCTGGCGCGAACGGCGGACTGGCCGCTCGACGGCTATCTGATCGCGTGTCCGTATTACACGCGTCCATCGCAAGCCGGCCTGATGCTGCATTTTGAAGCCTTGGCCGACGCTACGGTGCGGCCGATCATGATCTACAACATCCCGTATCGCACCGGCGTCAACCTCGGCAACGAAACCATGCTGCGCCTTGCCGAGCGCGGCAATATCGTAGGCGTGAAGGATTGCTGCGGCGACACGCTGCAGACGGTGGAGCTGTTGCGCAAACGGCCGCCCGGTTTTGCGGTGCTCACCGGCGAGGACGCGCTGTTCTACGGCGCGCTGGTGCGCGGCAGCGATGGCGGCATCCTCGCTTCGGCGCATGTCGAGACCGAAGCCTTCGCAAAAGTCCGCCGTCACATTCTGGCGGGTGATCAGCTGCGCGCCGCGGCACAGTGGCGGCAGCTGTCCGAGATTCCACGGCTGTTGTTCAGCGAGCCTTCGCCGGCACCGCTAAAGTACTGGCTGTGGCGCTCCGGCCTGATCGAACGCCCCGAGCTGCGGCTGCCGATGACGCCGATCAGCAGCGAACTCGCCGGCCAGATTGACCGGCGAATTTCCCTTGTAAAATCTGTGTCTTACGCGCGCCGGCGGGAGCCAGAGGCGGTGTGCTAACCTTGACCTCGCTGCGCGCTTGACGGGGCGGCCCGATGCCCGGCTTATGGGTTGACGGCCGCCCGCTTGCGGCCCAAATCGGCTATTATAGCGATTGCTAAAGTTTCAGTTGCGACCCGAGCGGATGCCGAACCCGAAAAAGTCCTCTTTGCGCATCTTTACCGAGAGCGGCCCGCTGGTCGCGCTGACGGTGGCGATTGCGCTGTTGATCGGCATCGCGGGTCCGGCATCGGCGCAATTTTTTAATTTCGGCAATTTTGGCGCGCCGCCAAGGCCGCCGCAGCAGATCCCGCAGCAGCGCGGCGGCAGCGGGTGGTTCGGCAACGACCTGTTCGCGCCGTTCCGGCAGGAGGCGCCGAGGCGGCGCGAGGCCCCGCGCGAAGATTTTTCCAAGGCGCCGCCGGCGGAGAAGCGCGAGGCGGGCGCGCCTGCGCCCGAGCGCAACATTCTGGTGCTCGGCGACGCCATGGCGGACTGGCTCGCTTTCGGCCTCGAGGACGCCTATTCCGAGCAGCCCGACATGGGCATCATCCGCAAGCACAAGACCGTCTCCGGGCTGATCAAGTATCAGCCCAAGGGCGATCCCGCCGACTGGGCCGCCGCCGCCAGGGGGATTCTGGCCACCGAGAAGCCGGACGCCATCGTGGTGATGCTCGGCCTCAACGACCGCGTTCCGCTACGCGAGCCGGCGGCCGCCGACAAGAAGGCGGACAAGAAAGACGACAAGAAGGATGCGAGGGCGAAGCCCGACGCGAAACCTGCGGACGGCAAAAAGCCGGATGGCGCCGCCGACGCAAAACCCGACGAAAAGACGGCCGACGCCGAACTGTCGCCCGACGATGCGGCGGACGCCGACGCGCCGCCCGCCGCCACGCCGGAGAAAAGCGCGCGCTCGCCCAATGGCGTCTACGAATTCCGCGAGGAGCGCTGGGTCGAACTGTATGGGAAGAAGATCGAGGAAATGATCGGCGTGCTGAAGACAAAGGGCGTTCCGGTGCTGTGGGTTGGCCTGCCGGCGGTGCGCGGCACCAAGGCGACTGCCGACATGCTGTTTCTGGATTCGCTCTATCGCGACGCCGCGGGCAAGGCCGGCATCACCTATGTCGACGTCTGGGATGGCTTTGTCGACGAGGCCGGCCGTTTCCTGCAGCGCGGTCCCGACTTCGAAGGCCAGCCCCGCAAGTTGCGTGCCGACGACGGCGTCTACTTCACCAAGGCAGGCGCGCGCAAGCTTGCGCATTATGTCGAGCGCGAGGTGACCCGGCTGATGGCGGGGCGCTCGGCGCCGTTTTCGCTGCCGACCGAACCTGCCACTCCCGATGCCAGCGCCGAACCGGGCAAGCCGGCGCCGCGTCCGCTGGCCGGACCGATCCTGCCGCTGGTGGCCTCATCGGTCGGCACCGATCAATTGCTGGGCGGTCCCGGCTCGCGGCCGGCGGCTGTCGATGCGCTGGCGGCGCGTGCGCTGGTCAAGGGCGAGGCGTTGGCCGCGCCGGCTGGACGCGCCGACGATTTCACCTGGCCGCGCCGCGAAGTCGGCCGCGAACAGGCCAAGGGAGAGGTGCCGGTCGCTTCCGCCTCGCCCGACGGCGCCACGCCCGTGACGGCCGCGCCGCCACCGCCGAAGCCGAAAAAGCTGCGGCCGATTCGACCCGCAGCAGCGCCACCGGCGTTCGGCAATTTCTTCGGCGCCCCGCCGCAACCGCCGCGCCCGGCGCCGCAACAGCCTCCGCGGCCGCCCGGCAGCGTCGGCCGCGCGGCACAGGCGCCGAATTTCTTCACGCGCTAACCGTCATTCCGGGAAATCCATCCTCAGGATGGTGGTTATGGATTCCGGGCTCGCGCTTCGCGCGCCCGGAATGACGAATCACAAAATCAGCCCGCCATCGACCACCAGCGTGTGGCCGACGATGTAGGACGCCAGCGGCGAGGCCAAAAACAGCGCGGCGCCGGCCATGTCGGCGGGCGTTCCCAACCGCTTCAGCGGAATTTTCTCGATCGCGCCTTCGAGCCGCTTCGGATTGGCGGTGGTCACTCTTGTCATCTTGGTATCGACCAGCCCCGGCGCGATGCCGTTGACGCGGATGCCGTGCTCGGCCCATGCCTGCGCCAAGGTGCGCGTGAGACCGACCGCACCGGTCTTCGAGGCGTTGTAGGCGGGATTGCCTTTGGTCGCGTGATAGGCCGCGGTCGATGACACGATGATCAGCGCGCCTTTGGCCGCTTTCAGCATGGGATGAAATCTTGTGGCACACGCCATCAGGCTGAGCAGATTGACTTCCAGAACCTTGCGAAACCCTTCCATCTCGAATTCGCCGCGCCGGTAGATCACCGCGCCCTGTGCCAGCACCAGCACATCGAGCCGGTCGAACGCCGGCGTGAACGCCTCGATGGCCCGCGGATCGCTGACGTCGAGTTGGGCGTAGTCGAGCCTTTCGAGATCGGAGCCTTCGGTTGTCGAATAGTCGGCCGCGCTGGGCCGGGTGCCGCAGACCTGGACCCGCGCGCCCCTGGTCCGGAACGCCTGCGCGATGCCGTTGCCGATGCCGCTGGAGCCGCCGACCACAAGGATTTGTTTGCCGCTGAAGTCGAGTTCGTTCATCGTGACGGTTTCCGGATTGCCAACGCCGGAAAACATAGCAGCGAACGCCGCAGCAGAGAAACGCATGTCGGATTTCAAGCAACTCGGCCGATCCGTCGCAGGTCTGACCGTTCTTGTCACCGGCGCGGCCAGCGGCATGGGCCGCGCCACCGCGCGCGTGTTCGCGGCCGAAGGCGCGAACCTTGCGGTTACCGACTTCGCCGGCGAGGGAGCCGACGCGGTTGCCGCTGAAATCACCGCGAAAGGCCAGGCCGCGAAGGCATGGACGCTCGACGTTGCCAATCCAAACGAGATCCGCGCCGTCGTCGACGGCATCGCCGCGCATTTCGGCGGGCTGGATATTGTCGTCAACAACGCCGGCATTTCCGTTCGCCTCGCGATCGATGAGGAGCGCTACGACGAGGCCTGGGCTAACGCGCTCGCGGTAATGCTGACCGCGCACCAGCGCGTCATCCGGGCCACGCTGCCATACTTGCGCAAATCGAAGTGCCCGCGCATCGTCAACATCGCCTCCACCGAGGCGCTCGGCGCCACCGCGCTGCACAGCCCGTATTCGGCGGCCAAGGCCGGCGTGGTGGGTCTGACGCGATCGCTCGCGGTGGAACTCGGCCGCGACGGCATCACCGTGAACTGCATTTGCCCGGGTCCGATCGCCACCGCCATGACCGACCGCATCAGCGACGAACACAAGGCGATCTATGCACGGCGCCGCACCGCGCTCGGTCGCTATGGCGAGCCGGAGGAAGTCGCGCATATGACGCTGAGCCTGTGCCTGCCCGCGGCGTCATTCCTGACCGGGGCGATCATTCCGGTGGACGGCGGGCTGATGGCAAGGAATGCGTGAGCGTGTCCGGGACGCGGTGCAGCGCCTCTGGGCGGTGCACCGCAGAGCCGGGATCGTACCAAAGGCAGCCCTCGTGACGGCCTAGCAGCGCAGCATGCGGCGAAGAGCGGCGCGCTGCGCTGCATCCGGGGGAACGAGGCATGCATGGCGGCCAGTTGACATGGCGATTGCCCGGAGTAGCCTTTTTTACAAAATGGCGCGGGAATAACCGCGCGACCCAAGGAAAATGCCATGCCCGTTCAGATCAAGCAGCTGCATCGTCATTTCGTGGGCGAGGTTTCAGGCGTCGACTTGCGGAACCCGCTGACGCCGCAGGAAGCCGCCGATATTGAAGCCGGCATGGACAAATATGCTGTGCTGGTGTTCCACGGCCAGGACATCACCGACGAACAGCAGATGGCGTTCGCGCTGAATTTCGGCGAGCGCGAGAATCCGCGCGGCGGCAACATCACCAAGCCGGAAGATTCGCGGCTCTCCACCGGGCTGAACGATGTCTCCAATCTCGGCAGGGACGGCAAGCCGCTTCCCGCGGACAGCCGCGTCCATCTGTTCAACCTCGGCAACTGCCTGTGGCATTCCGACTCGTCGTTCCGTCCCATTCCCGCCAAGTTCTCGCTGCTGTCCGCGCGCGTGGTCAACCCGAAGGGCGGCAATACCGAATTCGCGGACATGCGCGCGGCCTATGACGCGCTCGACGACGAGACCAAGGCCGAGATCGAGGACATGATCTGCGAGCATTCACTGATGTATTCAAGAGGATCGCTGGGCTTTCTCGACTACACCGAGGAGGAGAAGCAGCTGTTCAAGCCGGTCAGGCAGCGGTTGGTGCGCATGCATCCGGTGCACGGCCGCAAGTCGCTGTATCTGTCCTCGCATGCCGGCGCGATTCTCGGCATGAGCGTGCCGGAAGCCCGCCTGCTGCTGCGCGATCTCACCGAGCACGCCACGCAACCCGAATTCGTCTATGTCCATAAATGGACGCTGCATGACCTCGTGATGTGGGACAACCGCCAGACCATGCACCGCGTGCGCCGCTACGACCAGTCGCAGCCGCGCGACATGCGCCGCGCCACGGTGGCGGGGACGGCGCCGACGGTAGCGCAGCAGGCGGCGGAGTGATCTGTCGTCCCCGCGAAAGCGGAAACCCATAAACATCCATGGTTATGAGGCGGCACGCCGCTGAGGATCTCCGCCTCACGGAGGACGGTGGTGATGGGTCCCCGCCTTCGCGGGGACGACACCGTTATCTCGGCAGCGTCGTGCTTCCCATTAGGAACGTATCGATCGCCCTTGCGCACAGCCGCCCCTCGCGGATCGCCCACACCACTAGCGACTGGCCGCGGCGCATGTCGCCGGCGGAAAACACCTTTGGCAGCGAGGTCTGGTAGTCACTCGTGTTGGCGCGAACGTTGCCGCGCTGGTCGAGGTCGACGCCGAGGGTCTTGAGCAGGCCCTCGTGCACCGGATGCACAAAACCCATCGCCAGCAGCACCAGCTGCGCGTCGAGCTCGAATTCGCTGCCCGGGACCGGCTTGAACTTGTCGTCGACCTGCACGCAATGCAGTTTTGCCACCTTGCCGTCACGTCCGGAAAATTTTTGCGTGAGCACCGCGTATTCGCGCCGCGCGCCTTCGGCCTGGCTCGACGAGGTCCGCATTTTCAAGGGCCAGTTCGGCCAGGTTAGGGCCTTGTTCTCGCGCTCCGGCGGCGCCGGCATGATCTCGAGCTGCGTCACCGAAAGCGCTCCTTGCCGGAACGAAGTGCCGATGCAGTCGGAGCCGGTGTCGCCGCCGCCGATTACGACCACATGCTTGCCGCCGGCGAGAATGTCGGGCGCGCTGCCGAGCGGTTCAGAGGAAACGCGGCGGTTCTGCTGCGGCAGGAAATCCATGGCGAAATGGATGCCTGACAATTCGCGGCCGGGGATCGGCAAGTCGCGCGGGGCTTCGGCGCCGCCGGTCAGCGCCACTGCGTCATGGGCTTTCAGCAATTGCTGCGGATCGAGCGCGCCCGGTGCATTGCCGCCGACCGGCGCGCCGTAATGGAACGTGACGCCCTCGGCTTCCATCTGCGCCACGCGGCGGTCGATGACATGCTTCTCCATCTTGAAATCGGGAATGCCGTAGCGCAGCAGCCCGCCGGCCTTGGCCCAGCGCTCGTAGAGATGCACGTCGTGGCCGGCGCGCGCCAGTTGCTGCGCGCAGGCCATGCCCGCGGGGCCTGAGCCGATCACGGCAATCTTCTTGCCGGTCTTGACCGACGGCAATTCCGGCTTGACCCAGCCATTGTCCCAGGCGCGGTCGGCGATGGCGCATTCGATGGTTTTGATGGTGACCGGATTGTCGTCGATGTTCAGCGTGCACGAGGCCTCGCAAGGCGCGGGACAGATGCGGCCGGTGAATTCCGGAAAATTGTTGGTCGAGTGCAGATTGCGCGAGGCCTCTTCCCAGTTGCCGCCATACACTAGGTCGTTGAAATCCGGAATCTGGTTATTGACCGGGCAGCCCGGCGTGCCCGGCGCCACTGAACCTGTGCCATGGCAATAGGGAATGCCGCAATTCATGCAACGCGCGGCCTGGTCGCGGGTTTCCTTCTCATTCAGCGGAATGACAAACTCGCGATAGTCCTTGATGCGCTCGGCGACCGGCGCGTATTTGCGGTCGTGCCGCTCGATCTCGAGAAAACCTGTAATCTTGCCCATTAAACCTGGTGCCCCTGTATTGCTTTCGTCATTCCGGGATGCGCCTTTTGGCGCAGGCCCGGAATCCATAACCCCCAATCGTGGTTATGGATTCCGGGTTCGCGCGAAGGCGCGCGCCCCGGAATGACGGGTAGTTGTATCTCACGCCCCGATCGCGATTTTCGGCTCGGCGTCGGCGTTGGCCTTCATTTCCTTCAGCGCGCGGCGGTACTCCACCGGCATCACCTTGCGGAATTTCGGCAGCCATTGCTTCCAGTTCGCAAGAATCTCCGCGGCGCGCCGTGAGCCCGTCAGTTTTGCGTGTCGCGTGATCAGCACATGCAGGCGCTCGATGTCGGAATTGAGCAGGTCCGCGAACACGTCGACTCTGCCATGCGCCTCGAGATCGCCGGCCTGGTGATAGGCGTTCTCGTTGATCATCTCTTCCGACAATACCGGCTCGAGCTCGACCATCGCCATGTTGCAAAGCCTCGGGAAGTCGCCGGCCTCGTCCAGCACATAGGCGACACCGCCCGACATGCCGGCCGCAAAATTGCGCCCGGTCTTGCCCAGTACCACCACGATGCCGCCGGTCATGTATTCGCAGCAATGATCGCCGGCGCCCTCGACCACCGCGACCGCGCCGGAGTTGCGCACCGCAAAGCGTTCGCCGGCGATGCCGCGGAAATAGCATTCGCCCTCGATCGCGCCGTACATCACAGTATTGCCGACGATGATGGATTCCTCCGGCACGATGCCCGAGTTGCGCGGCGGCTTGACGATGATGCGGCCGCCGGACAGGCCCTTGCCGACATAGTCATTGGCCTCGCCTTCGAGATCGAAGGTAACGCCGCGCGCCAGCCACGCGCCGAACGCCTGGCCCGCGGTACCCTTGAAGGAGACCTGGATGGTGTCATGCGGCAGGCCGGCATGGCCGTAGATCTTGGCCACGGCGCCGGACAGCATCGCACCGGCGCTGCGATCGGTGTTGTTGATCTCCGCCTCGATTTTCACCGGCGCGCCGCGATCGAGCGATGCCTGCGACTGCGCGATCAGCTTGCGGTCGAGCACGGCTTCGAGGTGATGGTCCTGCGGCTCGGCGTGATAGATTTTCTGGCCGGGCTGCGCTTCCTGCTTGACGAACAATTTCGAGAAGTCGAGTCCCTTCGCCTTCCAATGCGCCACCAGTTTGGACTGGTCGAGCATCTGCACCTGGCCGATCATCTCATCGAAAGTGCGGAAGCCGAGCGTGGCCATGATCTCGCGCACCTCTTCGGCGACGAAGAAGAAATAGTTGATCACATGCTCGGGCTGGCCGGTAAAACGCTTGCGCAGCACGGGGTCCTGGGTCGCCACGCCGACCGGGCAGGTGTTGAGATGGCACTTGCGCATCATGATGCAGCCGGCCGCGATCAGGGGCGCGGTCGCGAAGCCGAATTCGTCGGCGCCGAGCAGCGCGCCGATCACCACGTCGCGCCCGGTGCGGAAGCCGCCATCGACCTGCACCACGATGCGGCTGCGCAAGCGCTCGCGCACCAGCGTCTGGTGGGTTTCGGCGAGGCCGATTTCCCACGGCGAGCCCGCATGCTTGATCGAGGTCAGCGGCGAGGCGCCGGTGCCGCCCTCGAAACCGGCGATGGTGACATGATCGGCGCGCGCTTTGGAGACGCCCGCCGCCACCGTGCCGACGCCGATCTCGGACACCAGTTTGACGGAGACCTGACCATCCGGATTGACGTTTTTGAGGTCGTAGATCAGCTGCGCCAGATCCTCGATCGAATAGATGTCGTGGTGGGGCGGTGGCGAGATCAGGCCGACGCCGGGCGTCGAATGGCGGACGCGGGCGATGACCGCGTCGACCTTGTGGCCGGGCAATTGTCCGCCTTCGCCGGGCTTTGCGCCCTGCGCCATCTTGATCTGCATCATGTCGGCGTTGACGAGATATTCGGTGGTGACGCCGAACCGCCCCGACGCCACCTGCTTGATCGCGGAGCGCATTGAATCGCCGTTCGGCATCGGCTTGAATCGATCGCTCTCCTCGCCGCCTTCGCCGGTGTTGGACTTGCCGCCGATCCGGTTCATCGCAATCGCCAGCGTGGTGTGCGCCTCACGTGAGATCGACCCGAACGACATCGCGCCGGTCGCAAAACGCTTGACGATCTCCTTGGCCGGTTCAACTTGGTCAAGCGGCACAGGCTTGCGCTTCTCGTCCTCGGCGGTCTTGATCTTGAACAGGCCGCGCAGCGTCAGCAGCCGCTCCGACTGCTCGTTGAGGATTTTTGCGAACGCCTTGTAGCGCTCCAGCGAATTGCCGCGGACCGCGTGCTGCAGGGTCGAGACCGACTCCGCGGTCCAGGCGTGATCCTCGCCGCGGGTACGGTAAGCATATTCGCCGCCGACGTCGAGCGCGGTCTTGTATACCGGCGCCTCGCCGAACGCGTCGGCATGACGCCGGGCGGTTTCCTCGGCGATTTCGGCGAGGCCCACGCCTTCGATCTTGGTATGGGTGCCGACGAAGTATTTTGCGACGAAATCCGCCTTCAGGCCGACGGCGTCGAAAATCTGCGCGCCGCAATATGACTGATAGGTCGAGATGCCCATCTTCGACATCACCTTCAAGAGGCCCTTGCCGATCGACTTGATGTAGCGCTTGACGATCTCGTAGTCGTCGAGCGCCGCCGGCAGCCGGTCCTTCATCGCGATGATGGTCTCGAACGCGAGGTAAGGATTGATCGCTTCGGCGCCGTATCCGGCCAAGCAGGCGAAGTGATGCACCTCCCGCGGTTCGCCGGATTCCACCACGAGACCGACCGAGGTGCGCAGGCCGGTGCGGATCAAATGATGATGGACGGCGGCGCAGGCGAGCAGCGAGGGAATCGGTATCCGGTCCGAGCCCGCCATCCGGTCGCTCAGGATAATGATATTGACGCCCTCGCGCACCGCGGATTCCGCGCGCGCACACAATTCGTCGAGCACCTGCTCCAGCCCCGCCGCGCCAAAGCCGGCGTGGAAGGTAGTGTCCAGCGTGCGCGAACGGAAATGGTTGTCGGCGATTTCCGAGATCGAGCGTATTTTCTCTAAATCGCCGTCGGTCAGAATCGGCTGACGGACCTCGAGCCGCTTGGTGCCGGCCATGCCCTGCAGATCGAACAGGTTCGGCCGCGGTCCGATGATCGAGACCAGACTCATCACCAATTCCTCGCGGATCGGATCGATCGGCGGGTTGGTGACCTGCGCGAAATTCTGCTTGAAGTAGGTGAACAGCTGCTTCGGCTTGTCCGACAGTGCCGAGATCGGCGTGTCGTTGCCCATCGAGCCGTTGGCTTCCTCGCCGGTCGAAGCCATCGGCGTCATCAGGATGGTGATGTCTTCCTGCGTGTAGCCGAACGCCTGCTGCCGATCGAGCAGCGGCAGGTTCGAGCGCATGCCCTTGACCGGCGCGTCCGGCAATTCCTCCAGCACGATCTGGGTCTTGTCCAGCCAGTCGCGATAGGGATGGCTTTTCGCAAGCTGCGCCTTGATCTCGTCGTCAGGAATGAGCCGGCCCTGTTCGAGATCGACCAGCAGCATCTTGCCGGGCTGCAGCCGCCACTTGGTGACGATCTGGTCCTCCGGAATCTTCAGCACGCCCATTTCGGACGCCATCACGATGCGGTCGTCCGAGGTGACGAGATAGCGCGCCGGGCGCAGCCCGTTGCGGTCCAGCGTGGCGCCGATCTGGCGGCCATCGGTGAAAGCGATCGCGGCGGGGCCGTCCCACGGCTCCATGATCGCGGCGTGATATTCGTAGAAGGCGCGGCGCTGCTCATCCATCAGCGGATTGCCGGCCCAGGCTTCCGGAATCATCATCATCACCGCGTGCGGCAGCGAGTAGCCGCCCTGCACCAGGAATTCGAGGCCGTTGTCGAAGCAGGCGGTGTCGCTTTGTCCTTCATAGGAGATCGGCCACAGCCGCGAGATGTCCTTGCCGTACAGCTTTGAATGCACCGACGCTTGGCGTGCCGCCATCCAGTTGACGTTGCCGCGCAGCGTGTTGATCTCGCCATTATGCGCGATCATCCGGTAGGGATGCGCCAGCGACCAGGTCGGGAAGGTGTTGGTTGAGAAGCGCTGATGCACCAGCGCCAGCGCACTCTCGAAGTCCGGCTCGTGCAGATCGGGATAATACTTGCCGAGCTGGTCGGCGAGGAACATGCCCTTGTAGATCACGGTGCGGCACGACATCGACACCGGATAATAGCCCGCCATGCCGCGGTCGCGGCGCTGGTAGATCGCCTGCGAAATCGACTTGCGCAGGATGTAGAGCCGGCGCTCGAACTCGTCGTCGTTGTTCGCCGCGCCGTTGCGGGCGATGAACACCTGCATGTGGGTCGGCTCGGTCGGCTTCACGGTTTCGCCGAGCGATGAATTGTCGCTCGGGACATCCCGCCAGCCGAGCAGCATCAGCCCTTCGTCGCGGATCTGGTCGGCGATGATGCTCTTAATGACATTGCGCCAGGCGGTTTCGCGCGGCATGAACAGCGCGCCGATCGCGTACTCGCCGGGCTCCGGCAGCTGGAAGCCGATCTCGGCGGCCTTGCGCACAAAAAAGCGGTGCGGGATCTGCACCAGAATGCCGGCACCGTCGCCGGCACGCGGATCGGCGCCAACGGCGCCGCGGTGTTCCAGATTACAGAGAATGTCGAGCGCATCCATGACGATCTGATGCGACTTCCTGCCCTTGATATTGGCAATGAAGCCGACGCCGCAGGCATCCTTCTCCTGCGCCAGGTCGTACAGGCCTTCGGCCGGCGGGCGCCAGCTGTGCTCGCGCGGGGATTCGAACGGTTTCGCGAGCGGAGCAGCCGGCAGCGCATCCGTCACGATGTGTTCGCGTTCGAACTCGGGCCCGTTCATCTGAAATCCTCTCAGCCCCGTCAGGGTCTTGTCTCCATCGCTCGGCGCACCTTGGGCGTTCGCGGTACCCCGGATTGAAACCTTGGGGCCACCGCTCGTCCTCCGCGAGCCGCAATTTCAGAATTCAGGTTTTGGCGTTCAACGTCCCCGGCGAACGGCCTTGCCTGCCACTTATCCGCGCCGAAGCGCCGTTTACGTTGCAATCCCCATGCCGGGATTGCCGCCACAATTGAGACAGTAATACTGTCCTAACCCTGACACTGCCAAATTTTTTTCTATCATACAAGCGCGCCGGAGTCCCTGTTTGCATGGCTGGTACGCCGGTGCAGGCCCTCCGGCCCGCCGCCTTGGATTCATAGCAGGTCGGCCGCGATCCGGCCCAAGGTCCGCCGGATTCAGCCAATGAGGTTGGCGGCGGGACAAGGAGCGGGAATCAACGCTTAAGGGGGCGCCACAGGAGCACGCGATGAAGCGGTTCACGCGATGGATAATGTTGGCCGGTTTCGTTTTGGTGGCCGCTGCCGCAAATGCGCAAGTCCTGAGGCCCACCGGGGTCGCCGCGGTGACGAGGGTTTCGGACGTCGGCGGGCCCTATATGGCGATGTCGCCGCAGGCGCCGTCGCCAGGCTACGGGCCGAGGCTGTTGCCGCCGATGGAGGTCGCCACCATCGTCCGGGAAAGCGGATTTTCCCCGCTGGGAATCCCGCAGCAACGCGGTCTCGTCTACACAATTTCCGTCATCGACCGCGGCGGTGACGACGGATGGCTGGTGGTCGACGCCCGTACTGGTCGGATCATCCGCTTCATGCCGGCATACCGGATGGGCGACAATTTCAACGAGGATCTGGACCTCGCCTATGGGCCGCTCGGGCCACTGCCGCCCCCGACCAACAGCAGCTATAGGCGTGCGCCACGGCCACCGCTGCCGATACCCCATGTCGCCAGCCGCTCCGGGGCGCCGCTGCCGAAAGCACCGCCGCGCGCGGCCCGGCCCGAAGCAACTCCGGCGCTGCAATCTGTAACGGCAAAACCAGCCGAGCCGGAGCTATCCCCACCCACCGTCGGCATGGCAAAACCCGCGGTGCAGATCATGCCGACGCAGGAAATGCCCAAGGCGCAGGGGCTGGATTAGCTTTCGCGCGAGTGGCGCGGACAACCAGCCAGCGTGTCTCCGGCGGCTCGTGCTGCAAAACAATCTCTGATTGATAAGCGTGACTGTTTGAGTTAGGGTTGCCTGTTCAGGTGCTATCGTAAGGAGCAGCCACATGAAAATGTTGTCGATCAGCGCACTTGCACTAGCATTGTTGGCTTCAGCGTTTGTCATTGCGCCCTGCGCAACGTGGAGACTGGCAGGTGCAGCAGCTTTCGCACAGAGTTCCTGCCCTCCCGGCTACTGCTTGACCCGTGGTGGGTGCTGCAGGAATGGCAGCGGCACATGTGCCTGTAGCTGAAAAGTCGGGGCCGCCTCGGTTAAACGGCTACAGCCCCCCTGGGGGATCTTCCGGGACGTCATGCTTCGGGACGCGCGCCTCGATTCCGAAGAACCCCAGATCGCCGGTACCGTATACGTTCGCGTTCACTTTCATCGGAGCGGCGGTTCCCGCCAGGCCGAAAAAGAACGTGGTTTTCTTGTTGTCCGGCGGTCCATCGGCGCAAAGCGGGCTTGCCAGCGTGAACTCGATCGAATCGCTATTCCGCTCGGCCGATTTCAGGCCGATCGTTCCGACGCCGCCGGTGGTGACGACATAGATATCGGCAAGCTGGTTGTTCGCATAGGGCAATTGCTTGTGCGGACCGAAATTGAGGTTGAATCCGAGGATGCATCCGGTGCCCGACGCTTCCGTCATGCTGATGCGATACTCGTAACCGGTAGTGCCCGCGCCCGGCGCGCCGGCCTCGCCCGCGAAGGTGCGCGACTGCACCCATGCAGTGCCGGGAGCGGCGAGAAACGGCAGATTGATGTTGCTGGAAGTATCGGTGACCGGGAGATTGCAGTCGGTCTGAAAGACGCAGTTCACCTTCGGCGCGTTGACCTCGACGACCTTGAGCAGCTGAGCCTGGGCGGCGCACGGAATTGCAAACGCCGCGATCACAGTGGAAAGAATCGATTTCCCGAACATCGCTTCCCCCTCGGTTTTAGCCATCGCAGTTCGGCAAGCTTAACCTTCCCGGAGTTCGACGCAAGGTTGTCTTACGGACAGATCGCAGCGCTGCCCCAGCCGTCATTGCGCGCGAAGCGAAGCAATCCAGTCCGGTCCTACCAAAGAGTCATTGCTTCGTCGCAAACGCTCCTCGCAATGACAGAAACGAAAAAGCGCCCCGGGGCACCAGGGCGCTTTCGCATTCAGAGACAACCTGTCGAAAGCTGACCGCGCTTAGGCGGCGACCTTCTCGGCCGAGCCATCGACCACCTGCGGCGCCTGGGCGGCGACCGTGGAGATCGGAATGTTGCGGGGTTTCTTGGCCTCCGGGATCTCGCGGACGAGATCGACGTGGAGCAGGCCGTTCTCCAGCGAGGCATTCTTCACCTGCACGAAATCGGCGAGCTGGAAGGCGCGTTCGAAGGCCCGCGCGGCGATGCCGCGGTACAGCACTTCGGATTTGTCCTTGCCGTTCTCATTGGCGGATTTCTCGCCCTTGATCGTCAGGGTGTTTTCCTTGGCGACGATCGAGAGCTCGCCCTGCGAGAAACCGGAAACCGCGACCGAGATGCGGTACGCATTCTCGCCGGTGCGCTCGATGTTGTAGGGCGGATAGCCGGGGCTGCCGTCGGAAGCTGCCTGGTCGAGCAGGGAGAAGAAACGGTCGAAGCCGACGGTGGAACGATAAAACGGGGTGAGATCGTAGCTACGCATCAGAATAGTCCTCCATTGAGCGACTGGTTGAATTACCCGCCCGCCATCGGGCCGGGCTTTGGTCTGTGTGCAGCCTGAGGGTGGTTTGCACCGCTGGTAGCGGCCTGCACAAAGGTGATATGGGAGGATGCAAACCGCGTTCAAGAGGCCGGAAGGGCTCCGGAATTTTGTCGCTCCCGCCCTTGATTCCAGGCAATTTTCACCTATCCGGTGCCGGCCATGACCCTCGTTTCGATCCCCGCGAATCCGGTTCCGGAGGACGTCGTCAGCGGCACCATCAAGACGCGGGACGGCGCGGAACTGCGCTTTGCGCGCTGGGCGCCGCCGGCAGGCCGCAAGGGCACGGTGTGCGTGTTCCAGGGCCGCACCGAACAGATCGAGAAATATTTCGAGACCGTGCGCGACCTGCGCGACCGAGGCTTCGCGGTGGCGACGATGGATTGGCGTGGCCAGGGCCATTCGTCGCGACGTCTGCGCGATCCGCGCAAGGGCCATGTCCGCGATTTCGCCGAATTCGAAATCGACGTCGAAGCCTTTATCCAACAAGTGGTGCTGCCGGATTGTCCGCCACCGCATTTCGCGCTGGCGCATTCGATGGGCGGCGCGGTGATGCTGCGCGTCGCCCATTCCGGCAAGCGATGGTTCGACCGCATCGTGCTGTCGGCGCCGATGATCGACCTGCACGGCCGGTCGGGTTCGTTTGCCGCGCGCGCGCTGGTGCGCGTGCTGCGGCTCGCGGGGCAGGGTAACCGCTATGTTCCCGGCGCCAGCGACACCCCGACCGGGCAGTTCATCAACAATCCGCTGACCAGCGACCCGGTGCGCTTCGCGCGCAACATTGCGATCCTGGAGGAAGACCCGACGCTCGGCATCGGCTCGCCGACGGTGGCGTGGACCGACGCGGCCTACAGGACCATGCGCGGCTTTCGCGCCGCCAATTATCCTTCGAAGATCCGGCAGCCGATCCTGATCATCGCCGCCAGCAACGACACCATCGCTTCGACGCCGGCGATCGAGGAGTTCTCCTATCATTTGCGCGCCGGCTCGCATCTGGTGATCGCCGGCGCCAGGCATGAAATCCTGCAGGAGCAGGACCGTTTTCGCGCGCAATTCTGGGCTGCGTTCGACGCCTTCGTGCCGGGCACGCCGCTGTTCGGGTGAGGCAGACTGGTGCCCCGGACGCAGCGCAGCGCGTAGCTCTTCGCGAAGCGGTGCGCTGCAGAGCCGGGGCCGTAACGCGCGCCGGTGTTTGATACGGTCCCGGCTCTGCGGTGCGGCATGAAGAATGCCGCACCGCGTCCGGGACGACGGGAGAGTTTTTCATGCTCGGCATTCACGACCTCTCGCTCTTTATCATCTCCGGCCTGCTGCTCAACGTGACGCCGGGCCCGGATACAGCCTATATCGTCGGCCGCAGCGTGCAGATCGGCTGGCGTGGCGGGGCGGCAGCGGCGCTCGGAATCAGCACTGGCTGTTTGGTGCATGTGTTTGCCGCGGCGATCGGACTGTCGGCGCTGCTGGCCGCGTCCTCGGTCGCGTTCACCGCCATCAAGCTGATTGGCGCCTTCTATCTGCTCTATATCGGCATCCGCATGCTGCTGGCGCATCCGAACCACGATGCGCCGGCGACCAGCATGGCCGATAGCCTATCGCTGCGCCAGGTGTTCTGGCAGGGCGCGCTGACCAATGTGCTCAATCCGAAAGTGGCGCTGTTCTTCCTGGCGTTTCTGCCGCAATTCGTCGCCGTCGATGCGCCCAGCAAGCCGCTCGCCTTCATCGCGCTCGGTTCTATCTTCATTTTTAACGGCACGATCTGGTGTCTCGGCGTCGCGGCCTTTGCGGCGAGGGCGGCTGGTCGCCTGAGGCAATCCAGCCGCGTGGCGTTGTGGATCAATCGTCTGCTCGGCGGCGTCTTTGTCGCACTCGGCATCCGTGCCGCGATGACCCAGTCGCGCTAGTTCCCCGGACCCGGCGCAGCGGCATGAAGAATTCCGCACCGCGTCCGGGACACGATCAGCGCATCACCTCATAACCCGCGCTGCCCGCCAGATAGATTCCGAGCAGGATCATCGCGATCAAAAACCAGCGTCGGAACGTCTCCGGCTCGAGCCGCGAGCGCACCGCCTGGCCGATGAACATGCCGGTGAAGGCGCCGGCCATTGCCACAGCGCCGGGCAGCGCGGTCGCTGCCGTCAGTAGTCCGGCGCTGGTCAGGTTGAAAGCCAGCGCCAGCGTGGCGACGGTGAAGAACACGCCGAGCGCCTGCACCAGCTCATCCTTTTCCATGCCGATCGCCTGCATGAACGGCATCGACGGAATCACCTGCACGCCGGTCGCCGCCGAGACCACGCCGGTGACCAGGCCGACAATGCCGCCCAGCCATTTTTCATTTGCAGGCGCGACATGGAAATTGAATCTGCTCAAGCCGATGACGGCGTAGATCACCAGCAGAACGCCAAGCACGATGGTGCCGTAGCGCGCATAGGGTCCTGTCATCAGCCCCGCGCCGCACCAGATGCCGATGGCGGTGCCGGCCATCAGCGGCCACAGCCTTCGGGTGATGTCGCGCAAATAAGGGCCGACGAACGTCTGCCAGATATTGGTGATGATGGCGGGCACGATGACGATGGCGAGCGCGCGGGCCGGCGGCATCGATACTGCGAGCAGGCCCATCGCCACCGTCGGCAGGCCAAGGCCGATCACGCCCTTGACGAAGCCCGCGAGGAAAAACACCGCGGCGATAGCAATGAGGAAAGGGTCCGGCATGCCGGCACATTGACCGATCGCAATGTTCGGCACAATCTGGAGGTTACGCAGGGTGCCTTCAGCCATGACGAAGGCAGGGAGCTTTCGTAATCGCCATGCAATTCGATCTGGTCGATCTTCGCTTGTTCGTCGCGGTGGCCGATCACCGCAGCATCACCCATGGCGCCGTGCGCGTCCACCTTGCGCTGCCGTCGGCAAGCGCGCGGATCAAGACCATGGAAGCGGTCTTGGGAATCCCGCTGCTGAAGCGCGGCCGGCGCGGAGTCGAACTGACCGCGGCGGGAGAAAACCTGCTCGGCCATGCCCGGATCATCGTCCACAATATCGAGACCATGCGCGGCGATCTGCAGGCTTTTGCGCGCGGCCTGAAGGCCAGCGTGCATCTGCTCGCCAATACCTCGGGGCTGTCGGAATATCTGCCAAAACTGCTTGCGGGCTTTCTCCAGCAACATCCGCACGTCAATATTGACCTCGAAGAGCGGGAAAGCGCCGGGATCGCCGCCGCGATCGCGAGCGGCGCCGCCGACCTGGGCCTTGCCGCCGAATCCGCGCTGCCGGACGGCATCGAACGAATCGCCTTCAGCGAAGATCGCCTGGTGCTCGTCGTGCCGCGGCAGGACGAACTGGCGAACCGGCGTCAGCTCGATTTCCGCGAGGTAACGCATCGCGACTTCGTCGGCTTGACCGCCGCAAGCGCGCTGCATGCCCATATCGCCGGGCATGCGGCACGACTCGGCGCGCGCTTACGCTATCGCGCGCGGGTGAATAATTTCGACTCGATCGGCCAAATGGTTGCCGCCGGCATCGGCGTCGCGGTGATGCCGGAGGTCGCGGCGAAACGCTGTGCCCGATCGATGCGGATCGGCGCGGTGCGCATCCGTGATCCCTGGGCCAACCGCAAGCTCGTGATCTGCGCCCGCAGTTTCAGGGCGCTGCCGCGCCCGGCGCAGCAGCTGGTCGAGCACCTGCGCAAGGCGGCGAGGTAACAAACCGTCATCATTCCGGGGCTTCGCGGGATGGCTCCGCATTTACCTCGCCGTCGCAAGCCCGGCGTCTTGGATCACCTTCGCCCACTTGACGAATTCGCTGCCGATGAATGCGCGAAAATGCTCCGGCGCATCGCCCACCACTGTCAGGCCCTGATCGGCGAGTTTTTGCTTCACTGCCGGATCGTGCATCGCGGCGGTCGCGATCCGGTTCAGGCTTGCGACAATGGCGGGCGGGGTTCCACCCGGCGCGATCATGCCGTACCAGTTCTCGATCAACAGATCGGGCATGCCGATCTCGGCCGTGGTCGGCACGTCGGGCGCAGTCGGCGCACGGGCAGGGGCGCCAAGCGCAATCGGCCGCAGCGTCCCGGCCTTGATGTGCGGCAGGATCACCGGCAGGTCCAGGAAGGTCATCTGCACCTGCTGGCCGAGCAGGTCGTTGATGGCGGGCGCGGCCCCGCGATAGGGCACATGCACGATGTCGAGTTTTGCCGTCAGCTTGAACAGTTCGCCGGCAAGATGCGGCAGCCCGCCGACCCCGGCGGAGGCGAAATTGAGCTTGCCCGGCTGCGCTTTTGCGAGCGCGACCAGTTCGGCCATGTTGTTTGCCGGGACATTGCTCGCCACCACCAGCATTTCCGGAACCGTCACCACCAGCGTGACCGGCGCAAAATCCTTGTTCACGTCGTAAGGGACTTTTTCCATCGAAGGGTTGATGACCAGCGCGCTCGCGCTGACGATTCCGATGGTGTAGCCGTCGGGCGCAGCTTTCGCGATCGCATCCGTGCCCAGCACCCCCGCCTGTCCGCCGCGATTGTCGATCACCACCGGCTGCCGGGTCAGTTCCGACATGCGCTGCCCCACCACGCGCGCGATAATGTCGTTCGGCCCGCCGGCCGGGAACGGGACGATCAGCTTTATCGGCTTGGCGGGAAATTCCTGCGCAGCCGAGAGCGCCGGCAGGATGAGGAAATAAAATAAGGCTAACAGCGTTCTACACATTTGCATCGCCAGCCTCGATTTTCATATCTCTTCTTCGGTTTTCAAGGCTAGCACGAGCGTGCTATAAAGTCCTGTTTCTCGCTGAAGACTTCCCGCCACTTGGCTCCGGCCTTCATGGCCAGCCCAAAACTGGAGAAGCGCGATGAAGACAACCCTTGCCATTGCGATCACGCTCTCGACCGGCCTTGCGCTCGGGCAACCGGCGCACGCCGATGACACGCTCGGTACGGTGAATTTCGAAACCTCCTGCAATGCGGAGGCGCAAAAGCTTTTCAATCGAGGGATGCTGTATCAGCATTCGTTCTGGTACCGCGCCTCGCAGCGCACCTTTGAGGATGTGCTGAAAGCCGATCCCGAATGCGGCATCGCCTATTGGGGCGTTGCGCTCAGCCTGTTGTGGAATCCGCACACCGCGCCGCCCGTCAAAAATCTCACCGAGGGCGCCGCCGCGATCGCGAAGGGAAAGAATGTCGGCGCCAAAACGGCACGCGAGCGCGACTATCTCGACGCGCTCGGCGTGATGTACGCTGACTACGACAAGGTCGATCACCGCAGTCGCCTCGTCGCCTATGCCGAAGCCATGCGGCAGCTGGCACTGCGTTACCCGAACGACGACGAGGCGCAGATCCATTACGCGCTCGCGCTCAACACGTCGGCCTCGCCCGCCGACAAGACCTACGCCAGCCAGCTCAAGGGCGCGGCGATCCTGGAGCCGATTTCGCTGCGCCAGCCCGACCATCCCGGCGTCGCGCATTATCTGATTCACCTCTACGACTATCCGCCAATCGCGGAAAAAGGCCTCGATGCGGCGCGTCGCTACGCCAAAATCGCGCCGGCCGCGGCGCATGCCCAGCACATGCCGTCGCATATCTTCACCCGTGTAGGCTACTGGAGCGAATCCATCGCGTCGAATGCGGAAGCCGCGCGCGTTGCGAAGGAATCGAAGGATTTCCACGACCAGCTGCACGCGATGGACTATCAGGTCTACGCCTATCTGCAGCTCGGGCAGGACCAGAAGGCGAGGGCGCTGGTCGACGAGGCAACTTCGGTCGCGGGTTTTACCGAAACGTTCCTGCCGGGACCCTATGCGCTGGCCGTTTCCCCGGCGCGCTATGTGGTGGAACGCGGCGACTGGAAGGCCGCTTCCGGGCTTCAGGTCCGTGCCAGTCCGCTGCCGCAGGTGCAGGCGATCACTTATTTCGTCCGGGCGCTCGGCGCGGCGCGCTCCGGCAATCCCGACGCCGCCAAAGCCGACATCGCAAAACTCGGTGAGCTGCGCGACAAGCTGCGCGACGCCAAAGACGCCTACTGGTCGGAGCAGGTCGACATCCAGCGCCAGATCGCGGAAGCCTGGGTGCTTTATGCCGAGGGCAAGCGCGACGACGCGATGCTTGCGATGAGCAAGGCGGCGGATGCCGAGGACAGGACCGAAAAGCATCCGGTGACGCCGGGCGTGCCGAAGCCCGCGCGCGAGCTTTATGGCGAGATGCTGCTCGAGAGCGGCAAGCCTGCCGAGGCGCTCGCCGCGTTCGAGGCGACATTGCAGAAGGAGCCTAATCGCCTGGGTGCGACGGCCGGCGCCGCCAAGGCCGCCGAAAAGGCCGGCGACAACGACAAGGCGCAGGAATATTACAAAAAGGTCGTTGCGATCGCCGGCGATGCCGATGCATCGCGCACAGAAGTGAGCGAGGCGCGCGCGTATCTGACCAGGAAGTCGTGAGACGCGGACGCAATGTGAGAAGGCCGGTGAGAGCCCTGTTACTGCTGCTGCTGGCCGGCGCTTTCGCGGCACCGGCGCTGGCGCAGTCGCTGCAGGTGGTCGGATATGCCGGCGTGCTCGGCGAGTGGGAACTGACCGCTACCGTCACGGAAAATGCACGCGGGTGGACAAGAGAATTCTCCGGCCCGTTGTCGATGAAACATGTCGGCATATGTACGCAGGATGGTCCCGAGGAGAAGACCGGAGAAATCCGGTTTCGGATATCGGCATTGTCGTCCCGGCTGGACGCGACCTTGCTGGTTGAGGGTCTCGCGTGCAGTTACAGTGCGGGTTTGTCCGACCCCTATAGCGGGATGATGGCCTGTCCCGATCGGGAAGCCGTGCCGCTGAAACTGTGGCTGAAATAGGTTTGGCTAGGGGACTGCGCTCACCAGCACTTTCATCGCCGCTTCGTGCACGCGCCGGTCGCCGGCCGCGATGATGCGGCCGCCGTTCTGCGCGGGCTTGCCTTCCCAGGTCGTGACCACGCCGCCGGCGCCGGTGATGATCGGAATCAGTGCCGCGATATCGTAGGGTTTCAGCTCGGTTTCGATGACGAGATCGAGATGGCCTGCGGCGAGCATGCAATAGGAATAGCAGTCGCCGCCGTAGCGCGTCAGCCGCACCTCGGTCTCGACGCGGCTGAACGCCGCGCGGTCGGCGGAATTCATCAACAACGGGCTGGTGGTGTAGGAGGTTGCTTCCTTCAGCGACGCGCAGCGCCGCACCGCCAGCTTTCGTTCGCCCGACCGGCCGTGATAGCGCGCCGAGCCGTTGTCGCCGGAAAAGCGCTCGCCGATGTAAGGCTGGTGCATCATCCCGAACACCGGCGAGCCGCGGTGCAGCAGCGCGATCAGCGTGCCCCAGATCGGAAAGCCGGCGATGAAGGATTTGGTGCCGTCGATCGGATCCAGCACCCAGACATATTCGGCGTCCTCTCGCTCATTGCCGAATTCCTCGCCGACGATGCCGTGCTGGGGGAAGTTGGCCTTGATCAGGCGACGCATCACCGCCTCGGCGGCGCGGTCGGCTTCGGTCACGGGATCGAAGTCCTGGCTGACGCTCTTGTTGTCGATGCCGAGGGAGGTTCGGAAGAAGGGCAGGATGGTTTCGCCGGACGCAGTCGCAAGCCGGCCGATGAAGGCGGTGAAATCGATGACCGTCACGGCTGTTCCTTGATAAGGGCGTTTGCGACTGGCGGGGAACTCAGTTCGACTGCCCGCGTCCTTGGTATAGCGCGGCGTATTGAAGTTCGCACCACGCGAACCGAGCGCGGGGCGCCTTTCGAATCGGCTTGCGGAACGGTGCATTTTCCTCAAATGCCGCCGATCACGAAATCGAGAGTACAACGATTATGCACAGGAGGAATATGCATAGCGATCGGACAAGTTGGTCCATCTGTTTGATATTAAAAGATTAAATCTGGTGTGCGCGGTTTTAACTGGCATGCAGAATCTGCATGGCGCGCGATTCGAAAACTCTTGCACTTTGTGCAGCGCGGTCTCATATTGTTGCGGTGCGGTAGCGCCTCGCGCTATCGCTGCCCTCCTTGGGCGTTTCCTCCCTAGACTTGGGCCGCTTGTGATTTTCGCAAGCGGCCCTTTTTTCTTTTCGGCCTCGTCATTCCGGGATGCGCCTCTTGGCACAGGCCCGGAATCCATACACTCCAATGGTGGTTATGGATTCCGGGCTCGCGCTTCGCGCGCCCCGGAATGACGAATACTACTCCGCCGCGGCCTGGAACGGGCCGAGATCGGCGAGTGGAATCGCGGCAAGCGCGTCGGCCAGCGTGGAAAAGTCCGCGACTACCTGGGCGAACCGTAGCCCTCGTTCGCGCCGCCGTTCGTCCATGTAGACGGCGCGGTTGAGCTCGAGCTGAATGGTGTGCAGGCCGCTTGCCGGATTGCCGTAATGTTCGGTGATGAAACCGCCGGCATAGGGCTTGTTGCGACCGATCGAGTAGCCGAGGCTTCCCATGGTCTCCTCGACCGTATCGGGCAAGCGTGGTGCGCAACTGGTGCCGTAACGGTCGCCGATCACCATGTCCGGCCGCCGCGGCTCGTCGCGCGAAATGCCGATCGACGGCATCGAATGACAGTCCACCAGGATCACCGACCCGAACGCCTGATGCGCCTTGTTGATCAGCCGGCGCAGCGCGCGATGATACGGCTTGTACAGCGCCTCGATGCGGCCGAGCGCGTCATCGACGCTGAGGCGTTCGCGATAGATTTCCTGGCCGTCGCCGACCACCCGCGGAATAGTGCCGAGGCCGCCGGCGACCCGCATCGACCTTGTATTGGCGAAGCTCGGCAACCGCCCCGAGAACATCCGGGGGTCGAGTTCGTAGGGCTCGCGATTGACGTCGACATAAGAGCGCGGAAAATTGACCCGCACCACCGGGAAGCCGCGGCCGCTCAAGCCCCCAATCAACTCCTCCATGAACGAATCCTCAGAGCGGCGCAGGCTTGCAAGATCGATCCGCGACGCGTTGAGGAATTGTTGCGGATAGACCGAGCCGGAATGCGGAGAATTGAAGATGATCGGCGCCCGCCATGCGGGCGGCTCGATCACCTCGAACGGAGGCGACAGTTCACCGTTTGGCTCAGTCATCGTCGGACGCCGTCCCTTTCCGCGGGGTCTGGCGATTGTGCCGGATAAACGCGGGTTTTCATGAAAGCTCATTGTCGGGTGTCACAACCGATCTGCCAAGTAAAAAGAGTTAGAACCCGGCCGGAACGTTGCCCAGGATCATAAAAGCGCGGCGGCGGATTGATTCGGCGGCGGTTCCGGCGCAAAACGTGCGGCGCTGCCAATCGACCGACGCTTCCGCCTTCACCCGAAATTTACCATCCATCGGGCTAACTGGGCGGATTAGCCCTCCGAACCGGATTCGACGCCACCCGCCATGCACAAGATCCTGCTCGCCGAAGACGACAACGACATGCGCCGGTTCCTGGTCAAGGCGCTGGAAAACGCCGGTTTTCAGGTATCGCCGCACGACAACGGGCTCTCCGCCTACCAACGGCTGCGCGAAGAGCCGTTCGAGATGCTGCTGACCGATATCGTGATGCCCGAGATGGACGGCATCGAGCTCGCACGCCGCGCCAGCGAACTCGACCCCGACATCAAGATCATGTTCATCACCGGCTTTGCCGCAGTTGCCCTGAATTCCGATTCGGACGCGCCGAAGAACGCAAAAGTGCTGTCCAAACCGGTGCACCTGCGCGAATTGGTCAGTGAAGTGAACAAGATGCTGGCGGCCTGATTCGGTCCCGATTCGTCATCCCTCGTCCTTGCCTGCCTGCTTTAGAGCCGATATAGGGTCCCATCCCGGTATCGCTGGAATCTTAGGGCGCGTAGCTCAGCGGGAGAGCACCTCGTTGACATCGAGGGGGTCACAGGTTCGATCCCTGTCGCGCCCACCAGCCGGTTACTTTTGAACCGCGCATCTCGTCGGCGACACCAAGATCGATGGAGGGGCCCGGGCCGATGATCTGGCTTCAATCGATGCTCACAGCGGCGTTCGTGGTCGCGGCCGATCAGCTCAGCAAGCGGTTTGTGCTGGCGCGCTGGCCGCTGGCCGGCGTCACCCCGCCGCGTTCTTTCGTTTCGATCCGATGCATCCTCAACCGGCAAGGCACATTGGCAGCGTTCGCGGGCGTGCCGGCGCTTGCCGCGTTATGGGCCGCGACGATCGCGCTGGCGGCGCTCACACTGCACACCGGCTGGCTCGGCCAAGACGTGCTGGTGCCGATAGGTATTGGCGCGGCCCTCGGCGGAGCGACGGGGAACGTTCTCGATCGGCTAACTCGCGGGGCGGTGGTCGACTTCGTCGCAATCGGGCCGTGGCCGGTATTCAATCTGGCTGACGCGGCGCTGGTCGCCGGCGCCGGCCTGATCCTGTTGACATTGCGCTAGAGCTTCCATGCGCAGGGTTCTCTTCAACTGGCGCGGCTTCAACGTCTACAGCTACCCGGCGATGCTCTATGCCGGCCTGCTCGCCGGCGTCTTCGTCGGAGCCAACGTCGCGCAAAGCGCAGGGTTGGACGCCGACCGGTTTGCCATCGCCGTCGCAATCCTGATGATACCGGCGCTGGCCGGCTCGCGGCTTTATTTCGTGCTGACGCGATGGGAGCTTTATCGCCGCGACCCGGCCCGGATCTGGCGGCGCACGGAAGGCGGGATGTCGATGTATGGCGGCTTCATCCTTGTTCCGCCACTGTCGATTCCGCTGCTGCATCTGTTGGGCCTGCCGTTCGGCAGCTTCTGGGATGCGGCAGCGCTGACGATCCTGCTCGCGATGGCCTTTACCCGGATCGGATGCTTTCTCAACGGCTGTTGCGGGGGCAGGGCCAGCGACGCCTGGTTTGCGCTGTCGCTGCCTGACCATCATGGACACTGGCAGCGGCGCATCCCGACGCAACTGATGGAGATGGCGTTTGCGCTAGCGCTGTTCGGGGCGGCGCTGGCGCTGCGCAAGGTCGCGCCATTTCCCGGCGCGATATTTTGTCTGGTGCTTGCCGGCTACGGCGCGGGACGCTGGGTTCTGGAAAGCCTGCGCGAGGACGAGACCGGAGGCCGCGACAAGGCCACCATGCAGGCGACCTCCATTCTACTGGTGATTGCAGCGCTGACCGGGCTTGCTTTTATCCGTGGATAGCCTTTGCCATCCGCACCGATAGCATTGCTTCAACTTCTGCTTATCAAAAAATTTTTGAACCGCCCCGAATCCCGGAGACACAAAGCCGTACTGAAGCCGGTCTTTGGTCCGGCCGCCAGCAGTCATGATGCTGCCAAAGCGGAGTCAATTTCGATGAGCATGTCGTTGGTCGTTTTCCTTCCCCTGATATTGCTAGGGATCGTTTGCACGCTTTGCTTTGTCGGCTGCGGATTTAGCTCAGTCGGGAAATCGGAGCCATTCTTCAACTACACCGGCCTCACGATATTGCCGAACTCCGCGATCATTGCCTATTGGCCGCTCGGCGAGGCCAAGGATACGGATCCTGCGGCCGAATTGATCTCGGGAAACACCGGCAGCTATATCGATCTCGCCACCACGCCTGCGCTCTATCCATGGCCCGCTTATACCGTTCAAAACCCGCCCGGCCCCGATATTCTGTCGGCTGATGCCGGCATGGGCATGATCGCGTTGGCGCAGCCCGGAATCGTCGCGGGCGACGCAGTTCAACCCCTCGGCGATCCCCCCGTGTTGTTGCCTTGCATGGTAGTGAACGGCGCCTACGTTGAAGTTCCTTTCAACGTCAAATTCATTCCGCTGACATCGTTTACCGTCGAGGCCTGGGTGCGGGTGGATTGGACCGCCAGCGACCCCCATGCGCGAAGATTCGTGCTGGATATGCGCGATCTCAATCCATGTACGGGCTTCGGGCTATTCGCCAAGGAGGATGACGATCAACCCGGCATGTATCGTTGGGCGGGCCTTATCGGGAATGGTGGGACCGGCACCGCGGGATTCACGTTTGTCGCCAGCGACGAGCTTTCGATTACCTTGAGCGATGCCGGGGCGCCCGCGGCCCCTGTCTATCTTGCGTTGACTTACGATGGTCCCAGCCAGACGCTGACCCTCTATGTGAATGGCGCCCAGCAAGGCCAGGTCACCTCCGCCGTCTACGTGCCGAACAGCACCCAGCCATTGTGGATCGGCGCCGGAGCACCTTACGTGGTTCGGCGGCCCCAGCCTGCCGGCGTCCTTGCGAGCCCGCTGTTTCCGTTCGTCGGCGCGATTCAGGATGTTGCCATCTACAGCGCAGCTCTCACGTCCGATGTCATCGCCACGCATTCCGACAACGGAAACGGATTGGTTGGAGGCGGATCTGATCCGTAGACCGTCGCGGCAGGCAGCGGCCCGCTTCGGTTGTGCTGACTCTTGCCACACCAATCGGGCTTGCTTTCGCGCGGGGATCGTTTGTACATTGGGGCCGGAGGATGGCATTTCGCGATGCTCGACTATGCCGGTTAAAAAGCTCAGATTGCTTCAAATCTCCCTTTCTCTCGATTTTCAAAAATACCCGGCAGACAAACGATACTGAGATGATGGATCGGCGCCGATCCAGCCGCAACTATCCGTCGGTTTTGCAAGGCAGGGGGGTATCATGAGCGCGTCGTTGATCGTTTTGATTCCGGTCATATTGCTCGGGATCGTTGGGTTGTTCTGCTTCGTTGGCTGCATCTTGCCCGTAGAAGGGCTGCCCGGAGACGGCGAGCCGCCGCCGCCCAAGCCCTTCACCGAATACAGCGGCATGACGGTGCTGCCGACCAATTCGCTGATGGCCTATTGGCCGCTTAACGAAACAAAGGATACCGCTGCGGCGGTCGACCGCAAGTCCGCAAGCAACGGCAAATATATCGATGCGAATACGGCGCCGCCGCAAACGGTTTACGACTGGCCGCAATACAGCATCCCGAACGGTGCCAACCCTGACGTGCTGTCGGCTGCGGGTGCGGGCGTTCTCACGCCGGGCCAGCCGGGAATCGTCGCGGGAGACGCCGTTCCGCTGCCCGACGGCTCCGCGCCGGCCTGCATGGTCGTCGATGGCGCCTATGTGGAAGTCGACGTTGCGTTCAAGGACAAGTTCGTCCCCCAGGCCTCTTTCACAGTGGAGGCCTGGGTCAGGGTGGACTGGAAAGTCGGCGACCCGCACGCCTTCAGGTTTGTGCTGGATATGCGTGAGAACACTCCGGCCACTGCAGGCTTCGGGATATGCGCGATGGCGGTCGACAACCAGGCTGATGTGTATCAGTGGCGCGGCATCCTCGGCGACGGCAGCGGAGCGTTCCAGTTTGCCGACACCACCGCGCTCAAGCTTACCTTGCGGGATCCGGCTGCATCCGCCGGGCCCGTGGTATACTTGGCGATGACGTATGACAGCACTGCCGGAAAGCAGACGCTCACGCTCTATGTCGACGGCGACCAACAGGCCGAGGTGTCCGGTATCGCCTACGTGCCAAACGCCACCCAGCCGCTGTGGATCGGGGCCGGCGCCCCATACATCACGCGCCGAACGCAGCCCGCCGATCCCATGAACCCGGCCAGCCCGCTGTTTCCGTTCGTCGGCGCGATCCAGGATGTCGCGATCTACGGCGAGGCGCTAGATGCGACTACTATCCAGCAGCACTTCAAAGACGGGAAGGGCCAACCCCATCCTTCACCATGAAGTTTCCGCCATGAACTTTCCGCCCACCAAGAAAATGGGATCGGCTGGACGCTGATCAAAACGGCACGGCTTCAGTCTGAGCAAATCTGGGGGAGTTATGAGCGCGACATCGATCGTCTTGATTCCGGTGATATTGCTCGGGATCGTCGGGTTGTTCTGCTTCGTCGGCTGCATCCTGCCCGAATATAAGCAAGCGCCGCCCTACACCGCATATACCGGCAATACGATCCTGCCGACCGGCTCGATCATCGCCTATTGGCCGCTCAAGCAAGCAAAGGACACCGATCCGGCAGTCGAGCTGATATCCGGGACCAACGGCAACTATATCGATCCGAATACGGTCGAGATTGGCACGCTCTACCCGTGGCCGGAGTACAGCATCCCGAACGGCGCCAATCCCGATGTGCTGTCGGCTGCCGCCCCGGGGGATATCAAGCTCGGCCAGCCAACGATCGTGGCGGGCGACGTCGATCTGCTGCCGAACGATCCCATCGCCCCGGCCTGCATGGTGGTTAACGGCGCCTATGTCGAAGTTCCCTGGAAAGACAAATTAATTCCGCTGACTTCATTTACGCTCGAGGCCTGGGCGCGGGTGGACTGGACCGCCGACGATCCGCACGCCTTCAGGTTTGTGGCGGATATGCGCGAGTTCAGTCCGGCCACCGCCGGCTTCGCGCTATGTGCGAAGGCGGTCGACGATCAGCCGGGGGTCTATGCATGGCGCGGGATCGTCGGCGACGGCAGTTCAGCATTCGTAATTCTCGATGGCATCGAGACGCCGTTGACGCTGAAGGATCCTGCCAAGGCGGCGGGGACGACCTACTATTTGGCGTTGACGTATGACGCCGACGGTCAGACGCTGACTCTGTTTGTCAATGGCAAGCAGAATGCGCAGGCCACCTCTGTCGCTTACGCGCCGAACATGACCCAGCCGCTATGGATTGGCGCGGGCGCGCCTTACGTGCCGCGGCGGCCGCAGCCTGCCGGCATGGTTCCGGCAAGTCCGCTGTTTCCGTTCGTCGGCGCGATCCAGGACGTTGCCATCTACGGCGCGGCGCTCGATGCCGTCGACGTTCTCCGGCACTACAACCACGGAAACGGAATCGACTCGGAGTGAACATCAACCTCGACGGCGAAAAGTCGCAATGAGCGAATCCGAACTGAAAGAACGAGGCGCCGCTGCGCCGGCTGGCCGTGCGTTGGCCGCGAATGGCAAGCCGGTCGCCTATAAGCGCTGCGGGCCGGGAAAAAGCATCGCGGATCCCCGCCCCGGCGACATTGTCCTTATTCGCGGTACAGGTTGGCTCGGCAAGTCGATTCGCTTCTTTATCCGCATGCGCTGCCGCAGGGATGGAAATCTCGCGCTTGCATACTGGAGTCATGCCGGAATCATCGTCAATACCCAGGGTCATCTCATCGAGGTGATCCCCCGCGGCGTCGTTCTCAACCGCCTCGAAAATTATCGGGCCCAGGAATACCACTATGTGTATCTCGATCTCGCTCCCGCCGACCGCATCAAGGCATCGCAATACGCTTACGCCTGTCTGAGACAGAAATACGGCAGGTTCAGTTTTGTCCTTTTGGCGTTCACCGTGCTCACGGGGGACTGGTTCGGCGTGCCCGATCGCGGCCAGCAAGGCTGTGTTGCGCTGATCGCGCGGGCGCTGCAGCGCGCCGGCGTGAGCTTCGCACGCCGGCCGACCGACATGACGCCTGCGGATCTCGCCAAGAATTTTGGGGTGATGCCGTGATGGGCGATCCGCATCTAGCCAGAATCACACGCTATCCTCATCCTGAGGAGCGCTTCTTTGGGAGCGCGTCTCGAAGCGCTATGGTTCGGGACGCGCCGCCTTGCGGCGCGCCTCACCATGAGGTCCGTTTCCTCGTCCGACAACGGGAGGCCTTGCGTGCCATCAACAAGTCAAACCTACCGCGCTTATTCGGCGCGACCGTTCCGGCGCGAAGAACGCGGGCAAGTTGAAATTCTGTTCGGCGGCTTGCACTGGCGCGCGGAAAAGGTGATCCAGGCCGCGGCGGCGAACCTCGGATACCGCTTCCGGCCGCTGCCGGCCGCCACCAGGGACGATCTTCTGCTCGGCCGCGAGCTCGCCGACATCGGGCAATGTTGCCCGACCAGTTTTGTCACCGGCAATCTCGCAAACTTCCTGAAAGGCGAGGCCTCTAGCGCGGGTATTGAAAAGACCGCGAGCAATTACGTCTATCTGAGCGCCGGCGCCTGCGGGGCCTGCCGTTTCGGCCAGTATCACCAGAGCTACGAACTGGCGCTGCGCAACATCGGATTCGAAAGCTTCCGTCTGTTCCTGATGGAACAGGACAAGCTCGAGCAGGAAGGAACAGCCGGCGGCGGCATCGACATCGATATGCCGTTCTCGCTCGGCGTGGTGTGGGCCGTGCTTTGCACCGATGCGCTGCAAGGCCTTGAATATAAGACAAGGCCGTATGAGGTGGTCGCCGGACAAACCAATGCCGTGGTGCAGGAGAGCGTCGACTATCTCTGCGAAGTGTTTCGCAACCGGCCCCACAAGGGGAAAAAATGGGGAGCGCTGGTCTGGCATCTGACCACCGACTATTTTCTCGCGGCGCTGCGCGCGGTGTTCCGCAAGTTCGAGGCGATCGAACTAGACCGGATGCAGGTAAAGCCGGTGGTAAAAATCACCGGCGAGTTCTACCTGCAGACGGTCGAGGGCGATCCCAATTATAATATCCACCGCTGGCTGGAAGCCGAGGGCGCGGAAGTCTATCCGGCCCAGATCGCGGTCTGGCTCGACTACTGGTTTCGCTTCTATGTCCAGCAGCTCGAGGACTATGTCGGCATCGAGCGCACCGCGCGGCTGAAGCTCGTCAAGATCAGGGCTTTGCAGAAAATATTCGGCTGGACCTACAATCGCATCCGGGCAGCGCTCGGCGATATCCCCCACGAGCTTCCGGACCAGTACGAGCTGCGCCGTCTCGCCGCGCCCTATTTCCATCATCAATTATCGGGCGGCGAGGGCGACATGCTGGTCGGCAAGGCGCTGTGGAGCCATCTGCACAACAAGGCGCACATGATCTGCGAACTGTCGCCCTATGCCTGCATGCCGAACACCATGAGCGTCGGCGCCATGGCGGGCGTCGTCGCAAAACATCCCGATCTGCTCTACGCGCCGCTGGAGATCAAGGGTGACGCCGAGGTGCATGCGCTGTCGCGCTGCCAGATGATCCTGACCGAGGCCAAGAAGCGCGCCCGGTCGGAATTCGAGGGCGTGTTGTCGAAGACCGGCCTGACCCTCGAGACCGCGCGAACCGGGCTCGATCGCAAGCCCGGGATGAAGAACGCAACTTTTCGCGTTCCGCACCGCGATGTGGTCGGCACGGCAGCCAATCTTGCCCTGGAGTTGGCGCAAGGAGGCCGGGCGTGAAAACCGTTGGAATGGATGTCGGCTCGACCACCGTCAAGGCGGTCGTGGTCGAGAACGACCACGTGCTGTGGCAGGATTATCAGCGCCACCATACGCGGCAGGCGGAAAAGGTGCTGGAATTCCTGTTGCGCATGGAAAGCGAATGCGGCCTGACGCGTGGCCGCGACCTCGTGCTGTTCACCGGCTCGGGGGCGGGACTGATCGCGCCGCTGGTCGGCGGCAAGGTGATCCAGGAGGTCGTTGCCGTCGCAACGGCCGTGGAAAAATTCCACCCCGACGTTCAATTCGTCTCCGAGATCGGCGGCGAAGACATGAAGACGATCTTTTTCACGCCCTCCGGTTCGGGACGAAACAAGCAGGTCTATATGCAGTCGGCGTGCAGCGGCGGCACCGGCACCTTCATCGAAAAGACCGCGCGAAAACTGCAGATTTCGCCGGAGGCCCTGGCGCAGATGACGTACAGCGGACGATCGCTGCACAAGATCAGCTCCAAATGCGGGATTTTCGCGGAGACCGACGCCAACACGCTGGTCAAGGGCGGCGTGCCGGTCGAGGAGATCATCGCCAGCCTGTTCGAGGCGGTGGTCTATCAGAACCTCGCGACGCTGACCAAGGGCAACACGCCGGCGCCAAAAGTGCTGCTGCTCGGCGGGCCGAACCTGTTCTTCACCGGCCTGCAGCAGGCTTGGCGTCACCACCTCGCCAACATCTGGGCGGAGCGCAACGTCGATTTGCCCGATGGCGATCCGGCGGCGCTCATCGAGATTCCGGCCGAAGCGGTTTACTACGCAAGCCTCGGCTGCATCGAAATCGGCAAGGCGGAGCGCGATACGAAATCCTGCTACGGCGGAACGGAACGGCTGCGCTGGTGGATCGAGCAAGGTCAGCATGAGCAGAAGGCGCGCGAGGGCCGCGGCGGCCTGACGTCCGGCGAGCAGGATCTGACGCAGTTCCTGCAAGCTTACGGCAATCCGAAACGCCGGCTTGGCACACCAGACGAGGACCACCTGACCCGGCCGGCAGGTGAACCCGTTCTGGTCGGATGCGACTTCGGCAGCACCACGGCCAAGGCGGTGGTGCTTTCGCCGCGGCAGGAGCTGTTGTTCAGCTGCTACGCGCTGTCGATGGGCAATCCGATCGAGGACGCCAAGGACCTGATGCGCCAGATCGCGGCGGCCGGTTTCCGCAACATCGGCGGCCTTGCGCTCACCGGTTACGGCAAGGATCTGCTCAACGACATCCTCGGCGCCGACGTCGGCATCGTCGAGACCGTGGCGCATGCGCGCGCGGCGCTGCATTTCTTTCCCGACGCGGACGTGATCTGCGACGTCGGCGGCACCGACGTCAAGGTCATGATCCTGCGCGGCGGGGCGGTTGCCGACTTCCGCCTCAACTCGCAATGCTCCTCCGGCAACGGCGCGTTCCTGCAAGGCGTCGCGGAACGCTACGACGTGCCGCTGCAGGATTATGCGGAGCGCGCCTTTGCCGCCAGATCGCTGCCGGCTCTCGCGATGGGTTGCGGCGTGTTCCTGCAGTCCGACATCGTCAACCAGCAGCGCAAGGGCTGGTCGGCGGAAGAAATCATGGCATCGCTTGCTGCGGTGCTGCCGCTCAACGTCTGGGTTTATGCCTGTCAGTTGACCAATTTGCGCGCGGTCGGCCGCAAATTCGTGCTGCAGGGCGGCACCCATCGCAACCTGGCGGTGGTGAAAGCACAGGTCGATTTCATCACCAGCAAGGTTCCTGACGCGGAGATCGAGATCCATCCCTATTCCGGCGAAGCCGGCGCGATCGGCGCGGCGCTATGCGCGCACGACGCCTGGCAAGGCGGGCGGTCCAGCCGCTTCCGGGGTTTTCAGACAATCGAATCCCTGTCGTATTCGAGCACCACCAACGAAAACACCACCTGCCGCTGGTGCAGTGTCAACTGCAAGCGCAACTTCATCGACGTGGCGCTACCCGACGCCAAAGGCAGGCCATGGAGCAAGGTGCCGGTCGGGGAGGGGTTCGAGCGCGTCATCAGCGGCAATTCGTGTCCCAAGGGCCTCGTCGAGGACGCCGGCGAATTGCGGGTGGTGAAGGCAAAAATCGAGGAACGCAGGCATGCTTATCCCAACGTGGGAGAAATGGTTCGGAACCAGGCTTTCCGCGCCGCCAAAGTCACGGTCTAGCCTACGCGTCGGCATTCCCCGGGCCCTCAATATCTGGTCGACCCATCAGTTCTGGCTCGGCTTCCTGGTCGCGCTCGGCTTCGATCCGCGCCGCATCGTGTTCTCCGAAGCGACCAGCGACGAACAGGGACGCGAATACGGCCGCGGCCGCGGCACCGTCGATTGCTGTTATCCGGTGAAGTGCATCTCCGGGCACTATGGCGAGTTGGTGTTCGGCCAGAAACACAATATCGATATCCTGCTGTCGCCGATGATCCGTTCGCTGCCCTCCTTCCTCAACGGGCAGGTGGTCGATTCGCTTGCATGCCCGCGCGTGATGGCGGCGCCGGAAAACATCAAGGCGGGTTTTTTGAAGGAGCGCGACGTCTTCGCCGAACGCGGCATCAAATATGTCTCGCCGTTCGTCTCGCTGGCCGAGCCGCCGATCGTGCCCAAGCAACTGCATCGCGCATTGGAGGACGCGATTCCGGGCCTCACGTTGGCGGAAGTTGGAAGCGCGGTTGCCGCCGGCTACCAGGCGCTCGCGGCATTCAACAAGCAGATGCAGGACAAGGGGCGCGAGATCCTGCGATGGTGCGCCGAAAACGACAGGCCCTGCATCCTGGTGCTGGCGCGGCCCTATCACATGGATCCCGGCATCGGCCATGAGATCGAGGCCGACCTGCAGGCCTATGGCTACCCGATCCTGTGGGCGCAGTATTTGCCGCTCGATGCCGACCTGATGCAATGGCTGTTCGGCGAGGATATCCGCGACGGCACCATTCGTTCAGCCTTCGACATACGCGACGTCTGGCCGTCTTCCTACAGCGGCAACACCAACGAGATCCTGTGGGGCGCCAAGGTCGCCGCCCGCCTGCCGTGGGTGACTTGCGTCATTCGCCTGGCGAGTTACGAATGCGGCATGGACCAGCCGACCTATACCCCGGTACAGAAGATCGTCGAAGGTTCGGGAACGCTGTTCTTTTCGTTTCAGGACCTCGACGCGACCAAGCCGGCGGGATCGGTCAAGATCAGGGTCGAGACGATAGCCTATTATCTGGAACGTTCGTCGGCGGACATCATCGCAGCCAAGAAATTGCAGGCCAAAGGTCGATGTCCGCTGCTGGGCGAGGCTGTATAATAATCAAGTCCGGCTGCAACGGACACGGGGAAAGTATAATGAACACTCGCTGCCTGATCGCAATTGCATTCGTCGCCGCGCTCGTGGCCGTTTCGCCTGCCGAGGCCCAGGACTACCCGTCGCGACTGGTGCATCTCGTCGTCCCGCAGGCCGCGGGGGGCGGCACCGACACCTTCGCGCGTGCCATCGGCCAAAAACTCAGCGAGCGCTGGGGCCAGCCGGTGGTGATCGAGAACAAGGCCGGCGCGGGAGGCGTTGTCGGAACCGATTTCGTCGCCAAGGCGGCGCCCGACGGATACACGCTGCTCGTCACCTATGAGGGCTCGCAGGCGATCAACCAGAGCCTTTATCAAAACCTGCCGTTCGATTCGCTGAAGGATTTCGTCCCGATCGCGACCGTCGCGGTGACGCCCTTTATCCTGATCGTCGGCCCGAAAGCGGAGGCCAAGACGCTGAAGGAGTTCATTGCATTCGCCCGCGCCAATCCCGACCGGCTGACATATGGCTCCGCCGGAAACGGTTCCGTCAATCATCTGCTCGGCGAAATGCTCAAGACCGAGGCCCGCATCGGTATGGTGCACGTTCCCTACAAGGGCGCGTCGGCTGCCATCGCCGACGTGATCGGTGGCCATATCGATGCGGCGTTCGCCAGTTTCCCATCGGTGATATCGAGCGTTCAGAGCAACGTCGTCCGTGCATTGGCGGTGAGCAGCGCGAAGCGTGTTGCCGCCGCGCCGGAACTGCCGACCGTCGCGGAAGCGGGCGGCTTTGAGAAATTCGACGTCAATCCCTGGTGGGGCATCCTGGCGCCTGCCGGGTTGAGCCCCGCGATTGCGCAGAAGATAAGCGCCGATATTGCCGAGATATTGAAGACCCCGGAGATGGTCGAGCTGCTGGCAAAGCAGGGCGCCACGCCGCTGATCAGTTCCCCGGATGCCTTCCGCGATCTTCTTGCGCGGGATATCGAGAAGTGGCGCAAGGTGGTGAAGGCCTCGGGCGCGACCATCAATTAGGCGTGGCCGAAGCTGAGCTTGCTCTCGCGGGCGGTGTGCAACACGCATACGTTGCCCTAATATCCGGCAATAGCAACGGGAGCAGCCGATGACCGACCCCAGGAAGAGCGCGCGCGGAGCAAAGCGGCCGGGCAAACCCGCCGCCGGCAAGCGCGCCGAGGCGCCGCTGCTCGGCGAGGCGGCGTTGAAGGCGGCGCTGGCCGGGCTTGGCGCCGCGCCGTCGAAAAACGGCGGCGCTGCGGCGGCCGGCGAGGCGGCGCCGAAAACGGTGGCGCAGGTGCTGGGCGAAATCGCCTGGCTGATGACGCAGAGCCCGCGCCACAAGGCGATGACGCTCGGCGATCTGGAATGGCTGGTGATGCCGGCGATCCTGCTGCGGCAGTTCCGGATCTTTTACAAGGGCGAGCAACCGGTCGGCGTCGCGCTGTGGGCGCTGGCCGATGAGCTGGTGGCCAAACGCATCGATGCGGGCGACCGGGGCCTCACCGCGGTGGAATGGAAGAGCGGCGCCGCCATGCGCATCGTCGACATCGTGGCGCCGTTCGGCGGCGAGGCGGAGATGCGCGCCCAGCTCGGCGCGGGCTGATTTGGCCCGCGGCAGCACCGGGAGGCGCTGCCTCGAGAATGACCAGGCCGGGCATGTGTTCGACAAGCCCGTCACCATCAATGTCACCGACGTCAACGAGGCGCCGGGCGATGCGACGCTGTCCGGCGGCAGCGTGGCGGAGAATTCGCCGGGCGGCACCCTGGTCGGCAGGGTGACCGGCGTCGATCCCGATGCCGGCGCCAGCCTGCGCTACGCGCTGACCGACAATGCCGGCGGCCGC
>Ga0081539_10000426_pt1 | contig 89716 bp, 96 predicted proteins | sample TabmetS4T2R2_FD_71023 | JGI IMG/M metagenome (GOLD analysis project Ga0081539, IMG submission 71023) | Tabebuia heterophylla rhizosphere microbial communities from the University of Puerto Rico - S4T2R2 | ecosystem: Host-associated > Plants > Roots > Rhizosphere ...
CAGGTTCTGGTCGGCATCCGCCCTCCTTCGCTCTCTGCAAGAACAGTGACCTCTCTAGCCTAACTCCTTCTTTTTACAAGGGTCTAAGTGCGTTTCCCGTGTCACCTGGAACGAGATCATCGAGGAATCAAGCAACGCACGCATCCCATGGGCGGCTTCAAGAGTGTTGCATCGGCAAAGCGCTTTTGCCAGGTCCACGATGAAGTGCGGAACTTTCTTCGCTCACGATCTCAGCGAAACGAGAGAATCTCGCTTGTTCAGCGGTGACTACTCTACACGGCGCGCACGCGTGTCCTTTTGACCTCGCTGGCAGTGGCGTAAGCAAGAACATCAAGTGACGTTACACTAGCTCTACTCTTCGTTGGGCTAGATTCTGACACAACCCTCCGGCATTGAGCTCGTTCACCAGAGCAAGAAAAAGCAATTTGATCTGTCGACTATCTGCGTTCCCCACGCAGGCACTCCACAAGTATGGGAAGCTGTGCTAGCTGCTTGAATGGTATGTCCAATCTTGCTCTTGCTTGTCTTCAATTTGCAAATTGCCCCAAAACAAGCGCTCGACCTCACGCAGAAAGGAATCCGCTATGAACACCCCCCGTAAACCGGTTGCCGTCGTGATTGGGGCGACCTCTAAGTGGCAGGCCGACGGCCGCAATACTAAACTGGCGCATGGGAAGGCGCTCGATGACAGCGACCTCCCCATCAGCATCCGCTGGGGCATCGGCGGCGCCATCGCCCAAAAGTTTGCCCAGCAGGGCTTCTTCGTGGTGCTGACGACCCGCAACCGCGCCAATGCGGCGGCGCTGGAGCAAGCCATTCACGCGCAAGGCGGCACCGGCATGATCGTCGAGCTGGATCTAGTGTCGCCCGCTTCCATCTGCGACGCATTTGCCACGATTCGCGCACAAGTGGGAGACCCAGAGGTGGTGATCTACAACGCGGGCTATCTGGAGGGGCGGGAGCTGCCACCCGAGAAAGAACTGCTCGAACACATCCCGCTGGAGCTGTTCGACACCGCGCAACACATTTCCAGCCGTGGCCCGTTCTTGGTCGCTAAAGAGGTATTGCCCGCCATGCGCGCACGCGGAGCCGGGACGTTTCTCATTTCGAATAACGCGGCGTCCTTGCGCGGCCGCAAGCGGCTGACCGGCCAGTCGCTCTACTATCCGCGCGTGATGATGCGCACGTTGGCGCAGGTGCTGACGGAGGAATATTCCGAGCACGGCATCCACGTGGCCAACGTCGTGATTGACGGTCTTATCGACTCGCCGGGCACCCGTGCCTTGCCGATAGCCCAGCAGCGGCCCGAGGTGGTAATGAATCCGGTAAAGATCGCCGAGGCGTTCTATTACCTGCACACCCAAGACAAATCCTGTTGGACGCACGAACTGCAATTGACACCCTTTTCGACCAAGCCGAGCTTTTAGGAGAGGTCTAGTGCACGCGTTCACAGCGTCGATACTCCGCTGCGAGTCCACGGCACGCTGAACAGCGCGTCGTACCATAGAAGTACGACGCGCCCGGTGAACGCGTGTGGAAGGTACCTGCACCCATTCTGGCTGCAGGACGACGCCGGTCCGATGCAGAACTCAGTACCCGGGATGCGGCACTGTCTAAAAGACTGCTAACGGATTCACCGGCGAGGCAGTGCCGCGAACGAGGACGAGTGGAGCGATGGCGCACAGGAATGTCCAGCGTGAATGCGCAGCACAGACAGCAGCGACATCATCGAGATTACAATTATCAATGAGATGAATCCCCATGGTGACGATGGCCACGGTGTGAATCGGCATCGTGACTTTGGGAAAACCACTAGGAATCACATCACTCACTCCATCACAGCCAAGTAAGGCGACCTTCCGTTCATGGAGCCACGGTAAACAGGCGGCCCCTAAGCCAGCTAATCCATCCTTGAATGAATTCCACGGCCCGTGCGCTTTTTGCCGGACGTGGCGCCCAGTGCGCACAAACAGGATGTCGCCTTCTTCCACCCGAAAGTTGCCCGACTTCTCTGCTGCTTCGAGGTCAGCCGGAGCAATCGCTTCTCCTGGTTCAAGCCACTCACGTCCCAGCACTCGGGGGCTATCGATCAGCACGCCGCGCGAGACAATACCATCTTTGAGCGCATCTATCGCACCGTTACGGGCTCCCTGGCTGGTGACGTCACTCGCTGGGTACCCGTTATACATCTTCCCCTGGCTGAACACGTGACACAGGGCGTCAAGATGCGTATTCGCCAACCCATGGGGCGAGATCGCAAAATAGTCGGCGCTATAGGGGGCATCTACCAAACCACCGCTCTCCACGCGCGCGCCGGTTTGGATCATCAAGTGCGTAACCGGCGTGGGATTGTCCGGTGCGGGTCGTGTCGCTAATGGCAGCGACAGCGACACCGACTGTCCATCGCGCACCTCCGCTCCGGCACGCCGACGCTTCTCCACAGTAATATAGTTCAGCGCGCCCAGTTGATCCGTGGGACCCCACTTGCCCCAGTTGCTGAGTGAAGTGAAAAAGCCACGCACTTGCTCTTCAGTCATATCAGTATTCGCCGCCACGATACTTCTCCTTTCAATCTCTCCGACGATAACACTCAGTTATCCCAGCCAGAGAACTGACTTGCCGATGGCTACCATACCAAGGACGCGAAGTTACAGCAAAGCCGCACGACTGAAATCCAGGAACCCATGCTACCAGAAAGTTCGCGGGTTGCACTCGCTCTATGGCTGTAGTGTACGGTGGATAGCTCGTTTGCTGTTCTCACGTTGCAGGAAGATTCGTTTCCTGTTTCTCACTGCCTTTTTTTCGCTTTGCTCCATGTTCGTTCTGTGGTGGTTTGCAGTTGACAGACGGTCCAGACTGCGGTATCGGTTAATGGGTCTAATTTTTGGATTCGCCAATCTATATAAAGTATCACGGACTGAACTCGATTGATGACGGCGCCGGAAAAGAGCTCACCTCTAGCGTGATCGTTAGATGAGCAATCAGAAGCATGCCCAGGGAGAATAGTCATGAGTGACGCGTACAAGTTTCCGTATGCAGGCGCGATTGATGCGGATGGGCACATCTTGGAACCACCAGATTTGTGGGAACGGTATATTGATCCGCAGTTTCGGGATCGGGCGATTCGTTTATACCCTGGCAAAGATGGGCTCGAAGTGTTGGAATTTGGCGGGCGCCCCTCCAAATATATGGCTCCAGGCAGCTTGACTTTCGCGGGCGCGATGGGCAAACCGATTGAAGAACAGACGCCCAGCCCTGAACGTACGTACGCGAACACCGCGCCCTTTGGCTCAATGGATGCCAAAGAGCGGATCGCGCTCATCACGGAAGAAGGGCTGGAACGCGTGATCCTGTATCCGACGATTGAGTTACTGTGGGAAGCAGAAATCGAAGATGCGGCACTTGCTGCCGCCTACGCCCGTGCCTACAATCGATGGATCTGTGACTTCTGTCGCGACTCCAATGGCCGCTTGATTCCGATTGCGCATATCTCGTTTGGTGATGCAGTGGAAGCAGCCCGCGAGTTGGAGCGTGCGGCAGAGGACGGCGCCAAGGGGGCCTTTGTCGCGCCGTACACGATTCCCAACAAGGGCCACGCCCATCCTGACTACGACCGTTTCTGGGCCGTCGCGCAAGAGCGAGACTTGCCGGTTGGGATTCATCCCTGTGCCGAACCGCCCGCCAAACGTGTCCACCAGCGCTTCAAAGACCTGCAGAAGTGGGCGTTCTGGCACTTCAACGTGCATGGCGGACAGGGTCCATTGCAAGCCTTCACCGCCTTATTTCAGTATGGGCTGTTTGATCGCTTTCCCACGGTCAAGGTCATAGTCTTGGAGTCAGGTGCGGGTTGGGCTGGGTATTTGCTCAATCGCATGGACGCAGTAGCCAAGACGGTGGTGGGGCGTGGGATGAAGTTAAAAGAACTACCGAGTTATTATTTTCACCGGCAGTGTTGGATTTCCGGTGACCCTGACGAGAAAGCGTTTGGGCATATTGTGGACTTTGTCGGTGCGGATAAATTCTTCTGGGCCTCGGATTTCCCGCATCCTGATCATCCCAGCAATTATATGACCGAACTCGCCGAGTTGGTGGCGCCGCTGTCAGAGGACACGCGCCGCAAAGTGCTGGGCGACAATGTGAGGCAGGTGTATCAGCTGTCATAGGCCACTATGGCAGGTGCTCCGCAGCTACGACGCGTAAGAAAAAATGTCACGTGCAGTTAACATTCAACAAAACAACTAAAGGAGGATTCCGTATGAGTGCCTATACCATTATTGATGTCGATACCCATGTGACCGAGAGTCCCGATCTGTGGACCAGTCGGGCACCAGCCAAGCTGAAAGATCAGGTGCCGCGCATCGAAACGGCGAGCGATGGGAGTCTGTCGTGGGTCGTAGGAACAGGGGGGGGGCTGATCGCCAGTCCAGGGCTGACCGCGACTGCTGGGGTGGGGAGTATGAAGAACCCGCCCAAGACGTATGAGGAGATGCATCCGGGCGCCTATGATGCTCAGGCGCGGCTCAAGTACATGGATCAGATGGGGATTTGGGCGATGGTGATGTATCCCAACGTCGGCGGCTTTGGCGCGCAGCAATTCCTGAAGTTGGGCGACCCTGAGCTGATGCTGACCTGCGTGCAGATCTACAACGACTGGCAGACCGAGTGGGCCTCAGCCGATAGTCGCCGTTTACTACCGATCACCTCACTCCCGTTTTGGGATGTGGCTGCCGCGGTGAAGGAAGTGCGCCGCTGTGCGGCTAAGGGCCACAAAGGTATTCTGTTCACCGGCGAGCCGCAATCCTTGGGCCAGCCCTTGCTGGGCGACCCGCAGTGGAATCCATTGTGGGAGGTGGCCTGCGAGCTCGACCTGCCGATCAGTTTTCACATTGGCTCGGGCAATATGGAGATGGGACTGCTGCAAACCAAGATCGCCGCCTACGGCAAGATGGCGGCCTTTACCGAGCTCTCGGTGGACATTTTCCTGCGCAACGGGATTCAGATGAATGACTTGATCATGTCGGGCGTGCTCGCGCGCTATCCGAAGATTAAGTTCATCTCGGTGGAGAGTGGGATTGGCTGGATCCCGTTTGTGTTGGAGGCGTTGGACTATCAGTTCCGCGGCAATGACGTGGCCGAGGAGCACCCGGAGTTTGAGCTGCTGCCCTCGGAGTATTTTGCCCGCAACGTGTATGCGTGTTACTGGTTTGAGCAGACGGCGCCGCGGCGGTTGATTGACAAGGTGGGGGTGGACAACATTTTGTTCGAGACGGATTTTCCGCATCCGACGTCGCTGTATGGGTCAGAGGTGCATGAGCGGATCAAGGGGGGCCTGTCGGAGTGTGCGGAGGCGGTGCGGCGCAAGATTTTATGGGAGAATGGGCAGAAGCTGTACAAGGTGAGTGCGCCCACGGCTCAGGATGAGGCTCGCCGCGCAGCCTAGACCCGGGAAGCACGATTAAAGTGGAGAGAGGAGCCTGTTCGTGCTGACCTGCCGCAACATGAACGGCGCTTCTCCTCCAGCTGATGCTCCCTGGTGCACGCGGACGAACGAAGCTTCTACAACTTGGAGAGGAACTCAACACGAGGATCGGGATGACACATACTTTACCGACTGCACCGACTGTTACAAATGGAGTGACCGAGCAATATCATGCGGAAGTCGCAACTAGGGGATATGAAAGGTTTGCCCCGCAATAAAGAGGTTCCTCGTTTCTTTCTGATCAGACCTGTACAAGGAGCCACCATGCCTGCGAAGAAAATCGCCGTATCGAGGAAGCGGGCTGCCATTGAGGAAGAAATCCTCCGTGTGGCGGCGGATAAGTTTGGCAAGCAAGGCTATCAAGCCACGACGCTAGATGAGATTGCCGCCGATGCGGGAATCTCGCGGGCAGCGTTCTATCTCTATTTCCCCAACAAAGAAGAACTCCTGCGTCGAATTTATAATCAGGTCATTTCCACCAGCCAGGTGGCCATCGAGCAGATTGTCGTCGAGAAGCTGCCGGTCGCTGAGAAGCTGCGGCGCATTATTCGCCACCAAGTCCGCTACATGGCTGCGAATATTCCGCTGACGCAAGTCTTTTTCTCAGAGATCTTCAACTTGCGGCCGGAACTGAGCCACTGGGTGAAGCGCGCGAATCGCGCCTTCGGGGCGGTGATCGAACGCGTGGTGAGTGAGGGGGTGCGGACCGGGGAGCTGGCTCCGCTCCACCCCAAGCAGTTTACCTACGCGTTGATGGGGATGTGCAACTGGATGTACCGCTGGTACCGACCTGGTGGCGAGTGGACTCCTGACACGGTGGCCGAGGAATTCATCCGCATCCTTGAATCTGGCTATCTCACCCAGAGAGGGGAGCAGCCCCACGCCCCTTGTGCGCAGGAGGTACAGGCGTTACGAGGTGAAGTTGCAGAGTTGAAGTCGATGATTGAGACGCTCATTCACACTGATCAGTTGGGCAGAACCAGGACGTTCCGGAGGGCTCCTCGTCCCCTGGCCAGTACACACTAGGCCGCTACGACTGAACGTACGATGCCAAAGGACAGTGCATGAACGACTTCCGGCAAGATCACATCCACGCTAATGGCATTGATTTTCACTATCTCGAAATAGGTACCGGGCCGCTTGTTCTTTGCTTACACGGGTTCCCGGATAACGCCTTTACCTATCGTTACTTGGGTCCGGTACTCGCCGATGCAGGGTTCCGCGTCGTCGCGCCGTTCATGCGCGGCTATGCACCGACCGGCCGCCCGCAAGATGAACGCTACCAGTCTGTCCTATTGGCGCAGGATGCTGTCGCGCTGATCACAGCTTTGGGCGCGGAGAGTGCATATGTCGTCGGACACGATTGGGGCGCGTTGGCGACCTACGGTGCTGCGGCGTTGGCACCCGGACGTGTACGGAGGATTGTGACGCTTGCCGCCGCTCACCCGGCGACTTTACTGGGCGCGTTGGCGACGAACTACGACATGATCAAAGGCGGTTGGCACGCCTACTTCTTTCAGATGCCCTTTGCCGAACAAGCGGTTGCAGCGAACGATTACGAGTTCCTTGAGAAATGGTGGCGGGACGCGTCACCGGAGTACGAGATTCCACGTGAAGTCATGGAAAGCGTCAAGGCGACGTTCCGGCAGCCGGGCGTCGTTACCGCAGCGATTACCTACTATCGCCACACCATGAACCCAGCGAACCACGACCCTGCCTTGGCGGCTGTGCAAAAGCAAGTTGCTACGACATCCACGCCAATTCCGGCGTTGACGCTGCATGGCACGAAAGACCGCCCAGGACGGCTCGAAGCGTTCGAAGGCATGGATCAGTTTTTTGCCGCAGGAGTCGAAAAGGTCATCCTGCCAGGAACTGGTCACTTCCTGCATCTTGAGCGTCCGGGAGAAGTGAACGCGAAAATCGTGGAGTTCCTGCGGCGTCCTTACCTATAGAAAAAGGAGACCTTCATATGATTCCTCGGGGCATTATTTCAGCTGACGGCCATGTGTGTGAACCACCTAACTGTTACGTAGATTATATTGACCCGAAATATCGCGACAATGCGCCGCGCGTCGTTGCCCAACCTGACGGTACTGAGGCGTTTGTCGTGCCGGGGATGAAGCGCCCTGTCGCATTGGGATTTATTGATGGCGCAGGCTTTAGTATTCGAGAACGAAACGACCGTGCGAAAAGAATTAAGTTTGCTGATATCCGTGAGGCCGCCTACGGGGGCCGGGCGCGGCTGCCGTACATGGACCAGGACGGAATTGCCGCTGAGATCATTTACGCCTCGGTTGGCATGGGCCTGTGTATGCACCGTGACGCCGAATACAAGGACGCTTGCATGAAGGCGTATAATCGCTGGCTCCAGGCAATGTGTAGTGAGGCACCGAATCGCATCTTGGGATTGGCACAGACAGCGGTCTTAAGTGTAGATAGCGCAATTGCAGATTTCCGGCGTGCCAAAGAGATGGGCATGATCGGCATGATGATGCCCGGTCGCCCCATTCATGAAGATTATGATCATCGCGATTATGACGCCTTATGGGAGTGTGCGACTGATCTGGGATTACCTATCTGCTTTCACATTTTGACGTCACGCGAAGGCAGCATCAACATGCCGCATCGTGGGCACGAGATGAATAATTTTCTTGGTATCATTCGCGCGGTGCAGGATGTCGTGGGCCTCATGGTGTTAGGCGGTGTGTTCGAGCGCCATCCGAAATTGAAACTCGTGTGCGCCGAGGGTGACGCCGGCTGGATGCCGCACTACATGTATCGCATGGATCATGCGGCCAAGTTCAACGTGGAAGGTGGTGTGCTCAATGGCTTGTCCAAGTTGCCGAGTGAATACATTAAGAGCAACGTGTGGATGACCTTCCAAGACGATCTCACTGCCTTCAACTCCTTGCATCAGATGCCATATAGTCAACTCCTGTGGGCAAGCGATTTTCCACACACGGATTCCACCTGGCCTCGGTCGCAGCAATTGCTAGCGGAACACACTGTTAGTCTCAACGAGCAACAACGGCAAGCGATTATGCGTGACAATGCAGCCAAGCTCTTTCAACTGCCTGCAGGTGAGGAGTCCTGGCGCATGTACGGCGCGGCATAGAGCACCTCCCCACTGCATGCGGGACTGTAGTAGCGCCCCGCATGCTGGACAGAGGGAACTGTGTCGGGGTTCCGTCGGTAATCATGATCCGCAGCACAGCGAATGAGCACCTTTAGTGATCGCTTGCTGTGCTCGCACGCGTTGCTACCACGCGAGGTTCTTTTCCTTTAGCGCCAGGATCTCCTCGGGCGTGTAACCACCTACCTGTTGGAGAATCTCGTCCGTATGCTGACTAAAGGTCGGCGCCCCATGGGGCAGAGGAACGGGGGTTTTCTCCAGCGCGAACGGAAACGCTACCGTTTTCAGCCCCGACTCAAGCTCAACCAGGTAGCGATTGGCAATGACCTGCGCATCTGCGGCAAGATCACTCACGTGATTCACCACCGAAAACCAAAACTCCTGCTCGCGAAAGAGCCGTTCCCAGTGGGCTCGGGGCTGTGTGGCAAACGCCCGGTCGAGGATTGCGATCAGCTCAGCGCGGTTGGCCGCTCGCTGCTTATCTTTGGCAAAGCGAGGATCGTGCTCTAATTCTGGCAAGCCCATGACCGCACAGAAGTCAGGCCAGAACCGTTGCGCGACCGCCATGCCACAGGCAATCCACTGGCCATCGGCACAGCGATACAGATTCATGAGCGGGTTGGCGACCGTGGTCCGGTCAAACGGGGCAAAGTCGGCTCCCATGTTTGCGACCTGCGCGACATTGTAATACTGCAGCCACATCATGGCGCTTAGTTGCGAGGACCACACGGCTTGTGAAATGCCGGCGCGCTCGCGCCCCAGCAGGGCTGCAAGCACGCCAAAGCCCAGCATCGTGCCAGATAAGATGTCGCTCAGCGCACCGGGTGGATAGGTCGGTGCGCCGTCTGCAGTTGGGGTACTAAACATAAAGCCCGAACGCGCCATCCCTACGGTGTCCTGACACGGATCTTCGGCGTGTGGCCCCTGCGGTCCAAACCCGGTAGCATGGGCATAAATGAGATCTGGCTTGAGCGCCAGCAGCGTTTCGCGGTCCACGCGAAATTCGCGCAAGGTGGCAGGATGCAGATTAGTCACGACAACATCGGCCTTTTTCACTAAGCGATAGAAAACCTCTTGTCCTTCGGGCTGTCGCAAGTCGATGGCCACCGCTTTCTTATTGCGATTGGCAATCTCGAACATCAGGCTGCGGCCATCGGCGAACTTTTGCGGTTGGCCAAACATGGACTGCGCTCCACGCGCGAAATCGCCCTGTCCTGGTTTTTCGACCTTAATGACCTCTGCGCCGAGATCGGCCAGCATCATCGAGGCGAGTGGGCCTTGCACCCAAATCGTCAAATCGAGCACGCGAATCCCTTCGAGTGGCATGTGCACAAGCTGTTCCATCTCTTCCTCCTGTCTTGAAGGCAGCATCATACTGCGACTGGTCGTACAACTCCAGGGAAGGCGTGTAGAGGTAAGAATGATTGCGTCCAGCGTCGCGTTTCTATATAACGCGGGCCGACGAACAGCGAAAGAGAAAACTCGTACGCCCGAACAGGTAAACAAAGTACAAATGGTGAACAGGCTAATCGCAGCCGACCACATTGCAGACGACGCGAACATGTACACACATTCTCGGCTGAACCCGCTACTTGTCCTCCTGCGTGGCCGGGCATATCGTAAGGCTGCAAGCTAATAAAAAGGAGGTGGAGTCATGCTTACGCAAGACCGCTATCAGACGATTCTCATCGAGAAGCGCACGAGTGGTGTCGCGCTCGCGACCCTCAACCGTCCCGAGAAATTGAACGCCATCAATGCCAGGATGCATACCGAGCTTACCACGCTGACCCTTGATGCGGAGGACGATCCGGAGGTGAAGGTGCTGCTGGTCACGGGGGCTGGACGCGCTTTTTGTGCTGGGGGCGACTTCAGCGGTCAGCAGGACTCGCCAGCCAGCGGCGGCGGACAGACAATGCGTGAAGCACGCCAACTGGTCGACAATCTGCTGGATTGCTCCAAGCCCGTCGTCAGCGCAGTCAACGGCTATGCCATGGGACTCGGGGCGAACTTTGCCCTGCTGACCGATGTGGTGGTGGCGGCGCGCAGCGCGACGTTTGCCGATACTCACGTCCGCATGGGGATCGGCGCCGGGGATGGCGGACAGGTGATCTGGCCTTTGCTCATGGGCGTGAATCGCGCGAAGTACTTCCTCATGACGGGCGATCGCGTTTCCGCCGAGGAAGCCGAACGCCTGGGGTTGGTCAATTTCGTGGTTGAGGACAAGGAACTGATGCCGAAGGCCCTGGAGATTGCCGAGCGCCTAGCCAACGGTCCGGCCCGCGCGATTGCGGCCTCCAAGGTCCCCATCAACAAGTACCTCAAGATGGTTTCGAACCTGGTCCTCCCGCTCTCGCTCAGCCTAGAGGGAACCACTATGGCGACCGCAGACGCACGTGAGGCGGCCCAGGCCTTTAGAGAGAAGCGCGAGCCGAAGTTCACGGGCCGGTAGCGGATCTGGCGAGCATCGATTGCTGTGGAGGACTTGGCAAGGAAACTCACAGAAAGATAGATATGAACGAGACGGGCACGGTCAAACCTACCCGTGTGCTCACTCTCCTTGCGAATGTGTTGGTCTGTCGCCCTGTGATCTTGATGAAGGCCTAGAAAAGCCCAATCCTTGTCATCGCAAATTGCCCTTGTGTTAGAGTCGCGCTGACAACGCACTCGTGGCCGTCAACTGCTCACTGACCTCCCACAGACGGCGTGCAGCCTCGTCGTCTTGCGCTGCAAGCGAGGGGTGGTGTTCGCGACGATTATAGAAATACTTGCCGTTCACATTGGTGACCTCCGGCGCGGTGGTCAGATAGATGGCCGTATCGGCGCCTTGTTCTGCAGTGCGGAGAAAGGGCTTCAGCACCTTGGCAACGAGAACCGCCCACCAACCGTTGTTCCAGCCCAGACTGGTCGCAACACCACCAGGATGCATGCTGTTCACTGTTACGCCAGTGCCAGCGATTCGCCGTGCCAGTTCACGGGTAAACAGCAGGTTACACAACTTCGACTGCCCGTACACGTTGAGTCCACGGTAGCGGCGTTGGTTCTGCAAATCAGCAAAGTCGAGCGTAGCCCACTGATGGGCATCAGACGCAACGTTGACAATGCGTGCCGGTGCGCTCTCAAAGAGACGAGGCAGCAACAACTGCGTTAACAGAAAGTAAGCCAGATGGTTGACGGCAAAGACGGTTTCGAGCCCATCGACAGTCAGCTTGCGTTTGGTGTTCATGACGCCCGCGTTGTTGATGAGTGCGTGAATCCGTGGATAGCGCTGTAATACCTCGTGGGCCAGGCGACGAATGTCGGCTTGCGAGGCGAGATCGGTCAGGGCGATGTCGGTCGCAGAGTTGCCGGTGGCCGTACGAATGGCGTGCTGTGCCGCTTCCGCACGAGCACGACTGCGACACACCAAGACCACATGGGCACCACGCGCGGCCAGTCCCTGGGCGATGGCTTGTCCGATGCCGGCGCTAGCACCAGTGACAATACAGGTTTTTCCCTGCATAGACACACTATTTCTTACAGATGGAGCAAGCGCCCAGCATTCTCGCTCAGGACTTAGCGGCGGTCATAGAGCGGGTGCCCCTTGCGTCCAAGCTGAACCTTGGCAATGTGATCGGCTTCCAGATGTGCTAGGTAAAGATCAGTAAACTGTGGACCGCCAAACGCACAGTTTGTTGGTCCTTTCGTCTTCTTGCCTTCGGGATCGTCGAGCAGCAGCGACAATTTGCCATGGGGATCGAGGACGACGAGCCGGTTGATCATGGGCAAGGTGATGATCAGATAGCCTTCGGCGTCAAAGGCCATCCCGTCTGGCAGCCCACCGAGGTTGTCGCCAAAGACCTCGGGTTTTCCAAAAGTCCCATCTTTCTGTTTGGCCACGCGCACACAGTTATTCTGGGTCGATTGCAGCACGTACACTGCCTCTTCTTGAGGATCGATAGCCGTGCCGTTGGCAAAGTATAGCCCGGTGGCGACCACGTCCCCACGGCCATCAGGTCGCAAGCGCACGAGGGTCCCTTTGGGGACAGGATTGCGAATCTCTGCCATCACCTCCTCGATACTGCCGAGTACATGGTCAGTCGAGTTCGAGACATACAAGTTGCCCTCGGCGTCAAAGACGGGAAAATTGGGTAAGGTCAGTTTCAGGTTGCCAACCTGGTCGGCAAACACACTGACTGTTCCACTGGGAGTGACCTTGAGCACCGCAGCCTTGCCGACATCACAGACGAAGAGATTCCCCTGCCGATCCAAGGCCATTCCCGCTGGACGGCCACCTGTGCGGACAACTTCCGCGACCTTTCCGTCTGGCGAAAGCTTACGAATGACCCCGTCGCTGCCTCCGCCGTAGACGTTGCCTTCGCGGTCTACCGTCACGCCTTCAGGTCCTTTGAATCCGGTAGCCGCGATTGTGACGTGATCGAGACTAAGATGTTGATAGGCCATACTGTTTGTTCCCCTCTTGCAGTTTTTCTTCTTTTACTCGCTCCTCAACAATGCCACAACATACAGGGGAAATTGGATGCACGGTGTGAATCCCTTTTCCTGTGCTGCTCCGCCGCTTACAGACCTGCCTGTCAGTTAGTGAGGCAGACTCTTTCCTCATAGGCACACTCGGAATCAACGAGCAAAGCCGAACCAGCGCGACGTCGGGATGAGACGTTTAATGATAAGACGGGAGCCGCGGACCCGCGGTTTCTGAAATTATTGTCAGTTGCCGCGGCCTGGTGAACGGCGGCGTTATACATTCATTCGAGAGTAGCGGCGCGGCCTTTACGATTCTGGATTGCATCCTGGTGCATCGGACGGGCAAGTTCAGATGCGTTTCAGAAGGCTAGCGGCAAAAGCGCATCCAGGCCGTGGTGGCAGTAAGGGCTAGATGGTGGAACTACTGGAGGCGAGGCACATAGCGTTGCCTCCAGCTGTTGGGTTCAGCCTTGTACCGCTCTTTCACAATTCAGGTTTTTACAATTCCCCTGAGTGTGGGCATGCTTTCCCCGCACGTGCCACGCCTCACCTCGCGAAGGGCTTTCTCTCCTTCACCCTCTGTGGAGGATTACTTGTGAGATCTTTTGCCTGACAGCGCGTTTTTCACGGTATCTACTGCTTTCCCTACGGTTCTCTTCACCTTCCCTGCCGCTTGATCTAACTTCCCCTCTTGCTTGAGCCGTTCGTTCCCCGTGAGTGCTCCTCCTGCTTCCTTAAGGCGCCCTTTCACTTGGTCCATCTTTCCAGCCATCGTCGGTCTCCTTTCGCTGTTGCCTTCTAGAATACTCTCTCATACTAGGCCAGCCCGAGGCGTATGCAAGGGTGCGGGAAAGAAGGAAAGCGGTGGCCTCTGTCGTAGATTTTGTCAGATTCCGCTCCAACTGGGATTGCGGAGCCGAGATACGCGCAGATGCCGTAAGCAGCATGTACATGTATTTAAGCTGTATCCATGTTGACGCTAACCTGCAAGAACAATGCATTCCCCTTGCTTGTTTGCAATTCCGACGTCGCGTGAAGGAACTCTGCGCCTTGCTAGCTAAAAGATACCATCAGGGCTGAGCAAACAATGCATCGCGAAGTCCATGGCTCGCCGATTCACATGCTGTGCTGTTTATGAGCCTATTTCCTCCATAGAGCTGAGTTCTGACTGACCAGAGTCAAGGCCGATGAGCAGGATGCGTATAATCACCTACCGAGCTCGTCGTATTCGCCGCAATCTTGTTCCTTCTCTTCGCCACTGCTTCTTGGTCGTAGTACAGTGCGAAGGTAGACTTCGTCAGGCTGTACATCTTGTCTGTCACCGCACGGTTACACACCGGTTGAAGGGCGTCGGAGAGAAAAGCACAGGCCCTCTTCGCACGCTCTGCATCGTAGTCGGCAAGCTTCTCGATCGCTCCTTCAATGCACATGATCTTATCGTTTTGGGTTCCCTGCTGACAAAGCGTAGCGAGCTGCGCAGGGTCCTTGAAGACCACCTCCTTCACTGCATGACCGAGCCCGTGAAAACAGCCCAGGCGCTGTGCGTCCGCAAGGCGAAGGCATTCCCGCGCGAGCCGCGTAGGGGTGACGAGGCTGTCCAGCAGTTTGACGGCTTTGTACCGATAGCAAGCAGCTGGAAAGAGCGTCTCTTCGTCGCACGGAGAATGCCGCGAGGGGAGCAGGGTCGACGGTTTCGCACCCGTCAAAAGCTTCTCCATGTATACACCGGTGGCGCAATAGTATTGCATAGCCGGGTTCGTGAAGCCGAGGCACGCATCCACCGACTTCCCGACGTTGCTACTGTTAACGAACATCAGCGCGTGGCCCAAAGCGTGGGCGCAGTTACCAGGTTTGTGGAGTTGCGCCATCTCGCCTTCTGCACAGAATGTGTTCATCTGCATAGTGATCACTGCGAGCGTCTCACCCCCGAAGGCTTCTCCCACCACACCATGCATGCAGCCAGAGGTACAGCGTGTGCCGCACGCCCGTAGGGATGCACCAAGATCTTTGCTGGCCGCGAACAGGGCTTTCCCCAGATCATGGGCTTGAGCGTGACAGGCAGGGTAGATTTCTTCAAGAAAATCAAGGAGCGCGGCCGAGCCCAGCAGTGGAAGATATTTCTCAAAGACAGGGCGTGACGTCTCTGGTGAGGCTCTATACTCCTGCTTGAAGTTCGCGAGCACGGCCGCATCACCTCGCCGTCCCCTGGTCTCTCGAGGGACGACCATGCCCATCTCGAGCTCTTCTTTAGGCTCGGTGGTTACAGTGACGACGGAGAGTTCCTGCCTCGTCAGTTGCGATACAGGTCGGACAAACGGCGCTAGCTGCCAGTTCTGTTCATCCTCGCCGCCCCAGTCCAGCCTTCCTGTTGAACGAACCCCACACTTGCTAATGAAGAAGGACTCCCCGTCAGGAAGTCCTTGTGTCTTCTGAATCCCTGGATCAAGTGCAGGGCTCAGAGAGTCCTCACCAGCTATGGCAACAGCGGGCGTGCTAAGTTCCCACGCCTGGCCCGCGAGCAATGTCTCTTTGGCAAGGGACTTGTCTCGAACGCTGACCCCCGTACTCCCGACACCCCAGACACGTCCGAGGCCAACGATCATAAGGAGTAGGAGGGTCAATACGAGTACCGTTTTACTAGAGTACACGGTAAGGACTCCTAGCTCACTGTCACCTCTCGATGGCTATCCTCATGGTGATAAGATTCCTTTTACTCTCTTTACTCTCTCGACTCGCGGTGAATTTCCTTATGTTCTTTCCTTACTTCTCGTGCACTCCCTACTGCTCATCCATGTCTCTGGAGAACGTTGGGGCCTCACGCTCGACCTCCTTTAGTAGATAATAGTCTGGACAAGGTCTGAATACTACGCGGTGCTTTGTTTCTGTGTGCGCGCCGCCGCCTCGGAGGCGGAGTAGCCCCGCACTCGGTCCCAGGCATAGCGAATCGAATCCTTGAAATCCTGCCATGCTCCTTGATTGCTCTTCTCCCAGTCACGCCGGACGTCAGATTCGATGGCTGACCACTCCTTGCCTGCGTACCGTTCGTCGTTAGCTATTGTATAGCCATAGCGATAGGCAGGTTCGTACCGATCATAGGCATACCCGCGATTCGCGTAGGCGGTGGAGAAGTTGCTGCGAAAATCGTTCTCATAGGCATCGTAGCCGCGCCCGCGAATACTGGGAGCTGCGTCAATCTTCTCAACGTCTACTTCCGTGCGGCGTACTTTATCGTTTACTGTCTCTGTACGCTGACTCACATCTTTACTCAGTACCACCTCTTCCTTGACCCGGGCCCGTTTCCCGACAATGGCTTCCTCGTGGGTTTCGCGCATCTCAACAGTCCCTTCTTTAAAAGTAGCCATATCCGCCTCGTTGACTGGACGATCCACCGCGCGGCGTTCCACTTTGACCGTTTCGTCACGGAGTTGGACGCGCTCTTCTACCGGTTTTTCCACCATATGGCTGTAGACGCGGACGCCACCACGAGTAATAACACGCTTGTCAACTTGCAATTCTTCTTCGATCACTGGGATGGCCGTCTCTTTTTCACTCGTACGTTGGGTTCCGGCCGAAGCTGCGGCAGTAGTAGTTGGACGTGTGGTTGCGGTAGCTACGGGAGCAGGAGAAGCAACAGGTGCTTGCGGCCGTGCTGCTTGGGCGGTGGTAGCTGTGGGAGTAGAGGTTGCCTTCGGATCGAAACCAGTCCACCCGGTCTTGCGCCACTCTGCAGCGCGACGGTCAATGTCAACCGCGTGATGATGCTCAAAAATATTCACTGCGCGGTCAATCATCATCTCATCATCTACTCTGACTGAGACTAAAGTACTGCCACGGCGAATACCCTCAGCGTAATAACCGGCCTCCTCCTCAGGTACACCCATATTGATCAGCATCCCAATAAGTCCCCCTGCCGCCGCACCAATACCCGCCCCAAGAAGCGTAGTCACCAACGGCCCAGCCGCAATTACTGGCCCGATCCCAGGAATTGCTAAGGCGCCAACTCCGACTAGCAATCCGCCGATCCCGCCAACAACCGCGCCCGTGCCAGCTCCGGCGGCTGTACCACTTATTCCCTCCCCTGTTGTTGACTGAGCTTGTTCGCTTGAGACATTCCCTGCAACAAGGCTAATATCTTCGCGACGAAACCCACTGTCGATTAATTCCCGTACTACACTTTCTGCTTCACTGCGTTGATCAAAAATACCAACAACTGATTGTGCCATTATTTCTACTCCTTTCTCTCAACTGCCGGTAAATGTTCTATCGTCGCTTCCTCTCGCCGTAACGTCACCGTTTGTGAATGTTGCTCTTTGCTCTGCTCTATGATGAGATGCACCTCTTCCTTCAGTATAAGCTGCTTCTCCACGACCAAGACTTCTTCTACGAGAGGAATGATGAGCGTATTCCCTTCCCGACGTATTGCCGGAACCATGTCGACTTTTTGATTCACCACATGGCGCTCGACGAAAACTCGTTCGTGTTGCAATAACTCATCCACGATCTTTTCTTCTGCGTGGACCTGCTTGGTGATTCTCACGCCGCCCGTATCCACTGAGCGCTTCTCAACCACGAGTTCTTCTTCGATGACAGGAATAACTTTTGATGTCACTTCAGCCATAAGACTTGCACCCGCATTGCTTGGGCAATGGTGCAAGATCAGTACCAGCTCTAAATCTGACCTCGACATAAAAGGGCACTAGTTATGCGCCTGGCGAGAAAAGGTAGATACAGGAGCGTTCAGCTGTCGCCGCTAGCGAACTAAGGAAGGAAAACGCCGCTTTTTCTTTTCCCTTCTTCCTTCTCTTCCTTCATCTTCGTCATCTTCTGCTCGTTCTTTTGGAGCTTACGACTGACGATCAAGAGCTGATCTTGACGGGTTTATCGCACAGGTTGTGCAGTATTTTCTCTGCACATTGACAGCCGGGGAAAGAAACCGAGAAGCAAAGTCAGGTGTTACAAGGCAAGTATCTTTGGGAGCAAGTATGTAGTGCTCGTCTGTAAGTCACACCTCTTGAGCTATTTGAACCTTGCTCTCAGACCTACTCCACACTAATAGTGACGTTGCTTCTTGTCTATAAGCGTTCTTTTTTGTATGGCTCTTATGGAAGAACCGCAAATGCTGCTAGCCCAAGGCACTGAATCACATAGGACGCACGGCTTGTTGTATAAGCTGCCGCGGAATTATCCCTTCCTCCAAAGCTTTTTGAGGGGCCCATAGGGGCCGAAAAAAGGATCACTCTCAGGCAGAGCTACGGTCGCAATCTTTTTTTTCGCACTGTGATAGTCGCGCAGGCCCTTACAGATATTATACTTCTGTTGCCCAGCGGGATAAGCGCCGACGACGATCAGATTGGAGCTGCCTCGGACTCTGCGGTGTCCCACACCCGCCGGCAAAATCAACAGATCTCCCGCTTTGAGCCTGAGCGCGCGGCCACCTACGCCGCCTAGTTCTACTGCGACCGTACCGCGTGCAATTCCCAACACCTCGTGGGCGTTTGAATGAAAATGACAATATGTGTAAATACTATCGCGCCACGTCCCGCGCCAACCATTTGCGCGAAAAACTCTTGCAAAGTTCTCGGCTTTGTGGGGAAGAAATTTGTTAAATAGATTTCGGTAGATAATCACTGGTAACTGCTGATTGTTCGGGATCTCTCCGTTCGGGGACAGAAAAAAATTTTCCTGATTTCTCATAATGCCTTTTGTACCATGTCAGCGAAACCAGAAAGGAAACTGCCTTATTACACACGATTATTAGGAGCCAGCTGAAAGCAATGCCTTTGTTGCTATTGTCAACCGTTCCACTTCTACCCGACGGCGTTGCTCCTCAGCACGGCCCACCAACCAATCATAGTCTATTCCTTGTAGTTCCGGCGCTTCCTCCGCTGCCACTCTTAGGGCTCGCCACATCGCTCCTTTCCCCTCAATCCCCAGCGATAAGGTCTCCAACGCTTCCAACAATCGCAACGTTCCACCTGCTAAGTCGTCCACCCGGAGCTTCAACTCGGCGAGCTTCTCGGCAGCCCAGGCCGTTACCTTCTAGATACGGCTCTGTGCAATATGCAGTCGGCTCATGAGCGCTTCCAGCTCCCGGCGATCTGTCCTCACTTCACTCTCGTACCTCGGCGAAGAAGCGTTGCAACGGCGTACCGGTATACGCCGCCTCGAGATGTTCCAGGAGTTCTAAGGCCGTCACTGAACCCGTCAGATGGTCATTTAAATAAGTAGCGATCTGCTTGTTTGCCATACCTTATTCGTTCACGTGGACTTCCTGTGGCTGGCTACCAGCACCTTGTTTGCTGTGCTGCAGTTCCTGTTTTCGCTGCTGCATCTGTGCCCCCAGACGATCAAGCTCAGCGCCGAGTTGTTGCTGGGCCTTCGGTAGCATCTCGCTTTCTTCCTCCTTTACATGGTGCTGCGCCCTTCATCATTTCCCGGAACACACGATCGCACTCCGGTCCGGCCAATGCACTAGCTTGCAGCTGGCCGATGGCTCGCTTCATTTCATTGTGTTCTTTGAGTGCTTCTGTGATGACACGAGTCCCCTCCTTTCCTAATCGTCGCTCTACTACAGGATAGAAGATCGCTTCTTCAAGCTGGGCGTGAATCACTAACGCTTGACAGATTTCTTGGATAATTGCTGACTGCGGTTGTGTGTGCGTGGTACTGCTTTGATACCGTTGATAGAGATTTTCTACAGTTCGATGATCTGCTTTGATGAGCTCGATTGCGTCGGCCATAACACATTCCTCCAAAGAAAATTCCTTGAGCTGCTCATAAAAGCCGCTTGAGGATGAATTAGAGAGGCAAACTTTGGGCCACAGAAATACACGAGGAGCTACGGAAACACGACCTGAAAACACAAGACTAAGGATAGAGAGCTTGCTCAATCAGGGAATAAAAATAGAGGAAAAAGACACCGTGGTGTTGGGCAACCTGCACACCTAATGGAAAAGTACACTTCTAGTGAATACGGGCAGCTCCCTCTTGTCACGGATGAGGAACAGACACCCGGCCTAGCTGAGATTTTGCTGTCTGGCGGGCTATCGCGAGACCGCCCTGGGTACGCTGGCTCTGAGAGTGCTTCCGGCCTACCTCTTTTTCATCTTCAGAAGATAAGTGGTTACTTGTTGATGCAGCTCGAGCGCCTGCCTGCTAACGTCGCGAGCCTTGACAATATGCTCCACTTGCTGAGAGGCCGCCTCTCCCGGCTTTGGCCGCTTGCCTCTGAACAGGGTCCCCCTGTGCTCTGGCGCCGCCGCTAAATCGCCCACTGTGCGCAACGCAAAACGGATGACATCGCTTTGGCTCCTCAACCCATACCGGCCCTGAAGGGTGCGAATCAAGCGCACGTCACGCTCCAGCAAAAAGATCGTGGTCCGTTTGCTCGCCATCAGTAGGTCCTCCCCTGCGCGCTCGTGATATGGCCTGACGCCATACAAATGTTTATCTCTCTCACGCTTTTTCTGTTGCCTTGGTGGGCCGACATGGTAGAAGAGGCTGGTCCTCTCAGGACCTATCATTTCCTACTCCTGAGAGGGACACAAGACGCACGCGCAGCTAGCCTCTGAGGAAACTTGCATGAAAATCACGATTCGCAATTCCCCGGTGTATCGCTATGTGTGGATCTTTTTGGACGATAAGAAGCTGCAGTGGTGTGTAAGTGCGGATGAGGAGCACGGCGAAATTCTGCAAGTGGCTTTAAATCAGGAGGGGCGCCCGTATCTTGATCCGCAGACAAAGCGACCAGTCCTTGAAGTGTGCAGGGGCCGGGTGGACATCGTGCTCAAGCCGAATGCGCCAGAGCATATCGTGCTGTTGTACAATGCCATGAGACGCCTCGCTTAGAGGCCCCCTGTTCTACGCGCTGGAGGTCCTGCAGCTCGCACCACGGGTCGTTCTGATGAGCATGGAGAACCCACGCTGTACCATAACGTCATGCCGATAACTTGGGGTGGACGAGGGATCAACAAACACAATTTACTGCCGAGGTGCGGGCGTTCACTGCTGCGATGACCAAGGAGGGTAAGCATGTTGAAAACATGCGCTGACGGATATGCGCGGCGAATCGAGTCCTGTACAAGGAGCGAACGATTCTCTTGAGGAGCTACGTGAGAAGACGTGAAAGAGAGCGATGAGACACGTTGTCTCTCCCACAGCCTATAGCGCAAGGGCCGTAGTAACCTTAAGTGAATAAGGAGCGAGTCAAGATGAGTGTCGAATATATAGAGGCAGCAAATCATCTAAAGGGTGAGCTGAAGACATTTCGTGAGACGCTCCAATGTCATCCACGCGACCACACAGCGCTGCAGACCGCCCAGAGGCGGTTGCAAACAGTCATCGCGCAGCTGGAACCCCTCGGGGAAGATCCTGGAGAGGCGTGGGAATGCCTGTCAATTGAGGAAAAGTGGGGATACGTCCGCTTGGCGTCGTTTCTCGGGACCGCCGTGCATGAACTACGACAACTGGGGATCAACACGTAACAGAGGCAGCGACTGAAATTTGACGAGCAAAATCGGCAACCAGTGTTCTTGGTAGGATAGACTTCCGGCTCTTCCCTATAAACCGGCTGGAAGTCTGTTCTACCAACAGATTGCGAACTTAGGAGTCAAAACTCATTGGAGCCCTTTGTCTCTGGCTGTTAGGTTTAGATGTGGTCGATACCTCTAGTGAAGGCGAAAGCAGATAGAAGGACCCAAGGATGGTTGATTCCATCAAAGAGTCAGCGCTCATGCGCGAAGAACTCTACGCGTTCTATCGGATCACCCGGAGCAAGGAACGTAAGGGAGCGAGGGGCAGCGATTCCCCGGTTAGGGGATCATCGAGGCCGGCTTAGTCGCCAGCGTCCGCGCCAGACGCGGTGGGCAGCCGCAGCCGCTGAGCGAGATTGGTCAGCCGCTGGTGTGCACGCACCGTACGGACGGCCAGCTTGAGCGCCCGGGGTTGCGCGATCACCACCACCAACCGCTTGCCCCGTGTCACCCCGGTATACAGCAAGTTGCGTTCGAGCAGGGTGAAATGCTGGGTGCTGAGTGGTATGACCACAGCGGGATATTCCGAGCCTTGGCTCTTATGGATCGTGGTCGCATAGGCCAGCGCGAGCTCATCGAGTTCGCCAAAGGCATACCGCACGGTACGGCCGTCAAAATCGACCTGCACTACCCCTTCCTCCAGATCAATCTGCGTGATACGCCCGATATCGCCGTTGAACACCTCTTTGTCATAGTTGTTGACCTGCTGCAGTACTTTATCGCCGGGCGCATAGGTCCAGCCAAACCGCTGCAGCTTCGGAGTGGCAGTGGGATTGAGCTGCTGCTGCAGCACACTATTGAGCGACCGCGCGCCGACGAGGCCGCCGTTGCGCGGCGTGAGTACCTGAATATCGGCAATCGGATCGAGCCCGAAGCGCTGGGGAATCCGGTCTCGCACGACCTGGAGCACTTTGTCCACAATCGCTTCCGGCGTATCAGCGTCGACAAGATAAAAGTCACTCACTGTTCCTGCTGGCGGGCGCTGGGGCAGATGGCCTTGATGGATGCGATGCGCATTGACGATAATTTGTGACGTGGCGGCCTGCCGAAAGATCTCGGTGAGCCGCACGGTGGGAATGCCGCCCGAGGCAATGAGATCGGCCAAGACGTGGCCGGGTCCGACGGATGGCAACTGATCGACATCGCCGACCAACAGCACCGCCGCGCGCTCCGGGAGGGCACGCAGTAACTGATTCATCAGCACGACATCGACCATGGAGACTTCGTCCGCCACCACTAGATCGGCCTCGATCGTGCGCTGCTGGCTCCGCTGATAGTCGCGCGTATGCGGATCGAATTCCAAGAGCCGATGGATGGTCTTGGCCTCCAGACCAGTGGACTCGGCCAACCGTTTAGCGGCGCGGCCGGTGGGCGCGCAGAGCAGCACGCGCACTCCTTTGGCGCGTACGATCCGCAGGATACTGTTCACCACCGTCGTTTTGCCAACGCCCGGTCCCCCTGTGATAATTGTCACTTTGGCATTCACTGTCTGTGCCACCGCGGCGCGCTGCGAGGTAGAGAGCGTCACCCCAGTTCGCTGTTCCACCCACGGCAGCGCTTTCTCGGTTGCAATCGGCGTCCAGGGCGTGGGCTGTTTGAGGAGCCGCCGCAGCTGCGCTGCGACCCCGAGTTCGGCGCGATGCAGCGGAGCAAGAAAGACACACGGTTGGTCTTGAATCGCTTCAGCCACGATGTGGCCTTGTCGTACCTCAAGCGTGACCGCCTGCTCGACGAGCGAAGCAGGGATTGTGAGCAGCTGTTCTGCAGCCGTGACCAGTTGTTCCCGAGGCACAGCGCAGTGGCCCTGTTCCGAGAAGGTCTGTAACACGTGCCGTACGCCCGCCTGCGCCCGATGCAACGATTCCGGAGAGAGGCCCAACCGTTGGGCTAACGTATCAGCGGTCTTAAACCCGATGCCATAAATATCCAGAGCCAGTTGATAGGGATTCTCTCGTACGCGCGCGATCGCCTCGGCGCCGTAGGTCTTGTAGATGCGCACCGCCGAGGCCGTGCCCACACCATAGGAGCGCAGAAACACCATGATCTCGCGCACCACTTTTTGTTCGGCCCACGCGGCCAGCACCTGTGCGTGCCGCTTCGGCCCAATGCCGGGGACGGTCAGTAAGCGCTGCGGTTCTTGCTCGATCACTGTGAAGACTGTCTCCCCAAACGCCTGGACCAAGATCTTGGCGAAGTGCGGACCGATGCCTGGCACCATGCCCGAGCCCAAATACTTCTCGATTCCCTCCTGAGTGCTCGGGAGGATGACGTGAAGCTGGCGGGCCTGGAATTGGCGGCCGTGCTTGGAGTTGTGAACCCACTGGCCCTCGGCTTCGACGTATTCGCCGGGCGCGATCTGCGCGACCGTGCCAACCACCGTGACGAAATCCCGCTGGCCGCGCACGTGCACACGCACGACACAAAAGCCACTCTGGGCACTATGGAAGGTGACGCGTTCCACGACACCACTAAGCCGTTCCACAGCTGGCAGGGCAGCAGCCGAGGAATTGAGTATAGCGGTGGTCATGCGACCTGCCTTATCTCGCAGGACGTGATGTGCAGGTGTTCCTCTGCGCCCACATGCCCTGTTGCGCTCAGCAGGTTTCGCTTTTTCTTCACGTCGCTACGATGGCCGAGCAGTGTCGCTCTGTCAAGCAAACCCAGCCATTATGCCTTAGTGAGGAGGTGCTGGGAAAATCAACACCAAGCGGGGGATTCACGCGGTGACCGGGCAGGAGAAAAGTGTCGATTCTGGCGCAAACTTTAGATGAGGACAAGTAAGATCGTCACTCTTTGTTATTTATACAGCTAACGCATAGGACTGCGCTGCGGGAGTTCGGGACATGGTTCCGGAGGTTTCCCGTTGTCCCTTGCGAATGGCCTGCCTGACTTCTATACCGGCGATCGTACAGCGTGCGGCCCAACAGCACTTGAACCCCAGCATCGGACAGACTAGCCGTTTTACAGCTCTAGGCTCCTGTTCAATGAGGTTATTCAGATATTTGGAGTGGCGGTGGAATGGTCCACTATCACACCCCGCGCCCATCATCTCTCCTCGAGTTGCCGATACGCAATCGGATAGGCCACATCCCACCGCACGCCCCACGAGATGAGCTCCCGCTCAAACTGATTGCCCCTGAAGTCTATCATGTTACCTCCCCACCCCCTCACGCTTGGTGGAGAAACATAACGGAATCCCCCCTCAAGCGCAAAGTTGCGACAAAACCCTGCTGGCTACATTCGATGGAGTGCTGAAAATTGTGTCACTTCGCGACGGAGCGTTGCTAGCCGCCTTATGAAATTGGCCTTATTTTGTATACTGCATCGCTGCTCTATGGGTTGACAAAGCGGGAGAAATTTTGTTTGAAGGGTGACTCCATTGAAACCGCTGCGCAGCTGCGCGAGTTTATCTTGTCTTCAATACCTACTCCTAGTAAGCGGGCAAGAACCAGGATCGAAGTCAGCGCTATGGCACGGCAAGGACAGCGAAAGCAGATGGCAGGGAAATCGACGAAAGAATCAATCCCACCCGGATTAACTCTTCGACACACACTCCAGGGGCATAAGGATTTCATTTCTCGCATTGCCTGGTCCCCGGATGGACAATCCCTGGCTTCGGTATCATTCGACCGTACAATCAAGCTATGGGATGCCGAGGGGGGTGAACTCCGACAAACCCTTGAAGGACATCCGCTCAATATACATAGTGTCGCGTGGGCACCGAATGGGCACCTCCTCGCTTCGGGCTCTTGGGATAAGACCATCAGGGTGTGGGACGTAGCAACCGGGAAATTACACCGCACCTTGACGGGGCACTCGGGCACTGTCTTCAGTGTGGCATGGTCGCCGAATGGGCGCCTGCTTGCCTCGGGCTCCTCTGACCGAACAATTCGGCTCTGGGACCTCGACAGTGGGCAACGGCGGTGGACGCTCGAAGGGCATGCCAACGCGGTGAATTGCGTCGCCTGGGCACCCGATGGGCAGATGCTTGCGTCGGCGGGAAACGACAACATGATCCGACTGTGGGACCCAGAGACAGGCAGAGTGGTGCGCACCTTGAAAGGGCACTCTCGATCAGTCCTGAGTGTGGTGTGGGCGCCAGATGGATTGCTGTTGGCCTCGGGATCGCACGAGACCGCTATTCGACTCTGGGACGTTGAGAAAGGACAAGAGGTAAATGTATTAGAAGGGCACACGGGTGCAGTGCTGAGTGTGTCGTTTTCTGCTGACGGTCGTTTTCTGGCGTCAAAGTCGCGCGATAATACTGTCCGGCTCTGGCGGAGTGACACCTGGGAAGTGGCAGGACGGCTCGACGAACCTGTCTCAACGCGATGGCTATCCGCGCTGACTTTCCACCCCCACGCTCCCGTCCTGGCAACGTTGGAGGAGGGTACGTGGGTACGCGGTTCAGGCTACGAGGGAAGAGCAATCCGCATTTGGGATCTCGATCTTGGTATGCTCCTCGGAGCAACCTCATCGTCACAAACAGTCTACTATACCAACGCGAAGGTTGTGCTGGTGGGGGATACTGGCGTAGGCAAATCCGGCTTGGGGCTTGTCTTGACCGGCCAGCCTTTCGTCCCGACTTTGTCCACGCATGGCCGTCACATCTGGACCTTCGAAAGCCGAGAGGTCGATATTGGCAACGGACGCAAAGAGACGCGGGAGACGTTGCTCTGGGACTTGGCTGGTCAACCAGGCTACCGCCTCATTCATCAATTACATTTGAATGAAGTGTCGGTGATGCTGGTCGTATTCGACGCTCGGAGTGAGACCGATCCATTTGCCGGGGTGCGCCATTGGGAGCGCGCGCAACGGCAGGCGCGGCGCGTTCAGGGCGACTCTCCACTGCCACTAAAGAAATTCTTGGTTGCGGCACGTGCTGACCGTGGGGGCATTAGTGCCAGCGCGGCACGGGTTGAGACGCTCATCCGCGATTTGGGCTTTGACCACTACTTCGAGACCAGTGCCAAAGAAGGCTGGAATATCACCACACTGGCCGATGCAATCCGTGAGGGGATTGATTGGCAAGCGATGCCCAGAGTCAGTTCGACCCTTCTGTTTCAGCACATCAAAACCTTCATCTTGGACGAGAAAGCGTCGCGTCGATTATTGTCCGCCACGGACGATTTGTTTCGTATTTTTCTGCGAACTGTAGAAGCTGCTACTGAGACAGAAGACTTACGCACCCAGTTCGAGGCCTGTATTAGTCTGGTTGAGGCACGCGGCTTGATTCGTCGGCTGAGTTTCGGCAACCTCGTGCTGCTCCAACCTGAACTGCTCGATGCGTACGCCTCCGCGATGGTGAACGCGGCGAAGGCTGAGCCAGATGGCTTGGGCCGCCTCGCTGAAGAAGACGCACTCGCTGGACGCTTTCGCATGCCTGGAGACGAGCGTCTCCCCAACAAAGAACAAGAGCGACTCCTACTCATCGCGACGGTCGAAGAACTGTTGCGCCATGAATTAGCTTTACGCGAGCCGGCTGATGATGGGCAGCACTTGATCTTTCCCTCCCAGTTTACCCGCGAATGGCCCGAAGCACCTGACCCCGAAGGCAAGACCGTCGTGTTTCGTTTCGAAGGATCGGTACTCAACACCTATAGCACTCTGGCGGTACGCCTGTCGCGCAGCGGCATCTTTGCGAAACAGGAAATGTGGAAGAACGCGACCGTCTTTAGTGCGCGCGTAGGTGGGCGCTGTGGCCTGTGGTTACGGGAAATGGAGGAAGGACGGGGCGAGCTGACACTGTTCTTTGACAGCGCGGCGAGCGAGGAAACACGCTTTCAATTCGAGGAATATGTGTCGGCCCACTTGCTGCGCCGGGCACTGCCGGAGAGCCTCTCGCGCTGGCGTGTCTTTGTCTGTCCTAACGTAGAGTGCGCCACGCCGGTGACTGAGATGCAAACGCGACGGCGACGTGAGCGCGGATTTAACTGGATCGACTGCAATGTGTGTGGCGAGCGCGTTTTGCTGCTCGACCGCGAGGAACGCCTAGCTTCTGCGCGTTCCACACGCGTGCCGGAAATGGATCGTGCTGCGGATACCCGACGTGACCTTGACGCTGGCTTTGTCTCGGCGATCGCTGAAATGCGGACGCGAGGATTCAGGAAATGGGCTGGATCAGTGAAGAGTACCGTCGCCTTGGTTTTCACGGATATTGTCGGATCGACCGCACTTGGCAATGCGCTCGGCAACGAAGTGTTCACCGACATCCTGCATGCACACTTTAGCCATGGACGGCGGCTGATCGAGAAGTATGCGGGTCACGAAATTAGCACAATCGGGGACGCATTCATGGTGGCATTCCGGACGGCGGCTGAAGCCCTCAATTTCGTCTTGGCGTTGCATGCTGACACCGGTGATAACAGAGTGAAGATCCGGGCGGGCCTCCATGTTGGGCCAGTGCACATCCAAGAAGAGGAGGCGTTCGGCGCGACGGCAAACTATGCTGCCCGCGTGGTCAGAATGGCAGAAGGAGCTGAGATTTGGACGAGTGATCGTGCGAAGGCCGATATCGACCTGGAGAAAGCGGAAGCTCATAGATTCCTGGGTTGGACGGAACATCCCGAGCGTGAATTGAAGGGTTTTCCAGGTAGACACCGTCTCTGGTCGGTGACCCCACTGGCTGGCATCGCCAACATAAAAGACCCCTCGACAGTCTAACCCTGGTGTCACATGAGCGCGGCGTGTAGTTCATTTAACGAAAAAAACCGTCGAGGGCGACATAGCACAACACTGGGTCTTCCTAATGCCAAGCCCGCCTCCGAATTCCACCAAACCGACCACCCAACCCATCAGGCCCGGAAAAGGTACTCCCAATTGTGTGATCAAGTGTACGATGTTTTCGTGTCCACCTTCACCGAAGAGCTTAATCCCTCCGTGCATGATCAGTCCGATGCCGAGTACTCCCCGGAGCGGTAGCGGCGCCCAGTCTTTTTGCCCTGCAAAAATCATTTCCTCACCTGCTTGCTAACATCTCAAGGTAGTGAGGCAAGAAACCGCAGGGCGCGGAGTCCTGGCATGAAAAAATAGGCGCCACCGCGCACGCGGACAAAACGCGGCAGGCCAGTTACACGCATGCGTAGCGGATCACCTTGCATGGTGAAACACCCCCCCGGTTTTTGTCCCGCGCCGTTTCGGTCGCCGATTAAGGGATCGTCGTCTTCGTACAGGCCGTCAAATTTCGGATTGTTGACCCAGGTATGCTGGATAAATTCGAACTGTCGCCCAATATGAGAGTTGAAGCACAGAAAGTGCAATCCGCGCTCCCCGGCGCTGTCATCGGTCGTCAGTACGTCAGCGGGCTCCATCGACTTCACAACTGGTGCTCCATAGGCGCGACCGCGTCGGAGAATGCGGTGGCGTTTACCGACTTCGATAGAGCGGGCGGAGCCAGGCTCCGGGTCGAGGGCGTCGCGCGGATTGGCGCGGCGGATATGGGCGCCGACGGGACACTTGAAGCCGTACGCGTCATCTGAGCCGTAGTAGAGAAAATCGTTGTCCTGACTCAACGCAGGTGCATCGGCGTTCGGCGTTTTCACCAGTGGCGCACCGCTCGGCCAACGCCCCACCATCTTCGCAGCCAGTTTGAGTCGCGCATCAGGGTGGCTCGCCCCGTCCGCGCCCCTTGTCTTCTCATCGATGAATTGCCAAAAGGCGGGAACATCCTGGCTGAGCTGGCGAAACACCAGATAGCTACCATTCTTTCCCAGGTCGTGTTGGGCGGTGTCATCTGCCGCTACCGGAAGGATCCCAGTTGGATCAGACCCTGGCAGCACCAACGGACGTGGCGTGTATTGCCCGTACGCATTGGCATAGCCAAGGATAAATTCGCCGGCGGCAATCAGGTTATGGGCAGGCGTATCCGTATCAAAGCCGTCGATGCCAGGCTGCGCAACCCCGTCACTGAAGCCAAAATGCTCTTTGCTAAACGGCAGCCGCTTTGTTTCCAAGCAGAGGATTTGCTCGAGTCCCGCGCGAGGAAACCCTGCTTGTTGTCCGCTGAGGAAGGACGCCAGCATATCGTCATTCGGGGCATACAACATTAACAGCATGTGAGGTTCAGGCGTGGTGGGGCCACCCCAGTTCCAGTGTTGCGGACTACTGTCCCCGACGTCACCGAGAATGCGTTGGCGATGCTCAGTGACGCTCATTCCTTCACAGAACTCGCCTGAAAACGATTGCCTGATCGTCTCAGTAACTCCGAGGGCCTCAAGCCCCGCACGGGTAAACGCAATGTTCATGCAGCGCTCGGTTTCCCCGGGGCGTGACGTAGCATTGCGGATGTCAAGCGCCTGCAGCCAGGTTTTTGTTTGGTTCGCATTGCTGATGCGGAGTAAAACAAAACACGCGCCGGCCAGCTTTCCATAGCCGTGCAAGATGATCCCTTGGATATCGTCTATCTGCAGAAGCGACATAATCGGTCCCATCGTATGCTGTCGAGGAGTCGAGCTACCACACCCGACTCCGGCAATTGATTGCCCACGCCGAATCGGCGCAACCAGGCCTGAGTCCCTTTCGTATCTAAGGGGGCTGATAATCCGCTACGAATCTCAGCATTGTTGGCGATATTCTTGGTCGTCAGGTGAGGATAGGCGCTGTACCACACTCGTGACTGCACTTGTCGAGTCGGGAGGAATCGCTTGTAGGCGATTTCGTCCATGATGCCACCACAGAACAGAAAGTTAGTGCGAGGAAAGCCATCGCCGTTGCTGAAAATAGCGTTCAGCCCCCAAGCCGCTTTGTCGATGAAGTCGTTCATATAGCTCTCAAGACTACCGTCATAATTGCTTGAGAAGAATAAGCGCCGTCCCTCATCAAGCTGAACCCAGCGCGCAAAGTGAATGGTGTTGAGCCCCGAGAGGAATCCCCGGTTGTAGATATGCCTGCTAGCATAGTCAGTCATCATAAGGATGACACGCACTGTGATCCACCGAAACCAGCCGGGCTTGAACAAGCCGACGGCAATAATTTGATTCTGTCCCCAGTAGTCTTCGTCGGCGCGGAATTTTCTTACGTCATCAGCCGACGCTCGCGAAGTATCCGGAACGTCCCGTTTCTCATGATAGCGAAGCAAAAGCACGAACACCGGCAAGAGGAGCAAGAGCAGCGGTGAAAGCACTAATGCCACAACTACAAGACCAACTCGATGAATCGCTTCTTTCACTCGCCAAGCAAGATCTGGTCCTTCGGCTGGCGTCAGGGCCCAACTGAGGTCTGCCCGACTACGGACAAACTCGATGATCGACTTGCGCACGGCTTCCGGCGACTGTCCCGACAGATCGGCCGAATTTAAATAGTCGGCGATCGCGCGGCGCAATGTATCTTCCTGCCGAATTTGCTCAACAGTTCGTCCCTGGCGGTTGACGTAAAACGCGCTGTGAGGAACTGTGTGATCTTTGAGAAATTGTTCTCGTGCGGACGAGCCACGCGCGGCACCGTCTGGGTATCCCTCACAGTGACCAAACACCGCGTCGAGCCCCGCGCCACAGACACTAGCAAGCTCCTTGATGTGAGCCTCTGCTGGCGCGTCGATATTCGTCAGCAGCGCCAACCGGGCCGGAAGTGTATTGCCCTTGAGGTCAAGGGCTTCACGAAAAACCACCAGTCGTGCGAAGTGAACCTGCGCCAGTTTCGCAAACGGGATAACATTCCACGTATCTACGTGGTCCGGAATCGTCCCCAGCAGATTTTCCACCGCCGCAACCTGCCCAGATTTTATGCGGGCAACGACCGTCAGTGCTTCTTGATGCGGCACGTGAGGTCCCTCCTAAAACTCCAGGGCGAAATCAATCAGACGTTTCTTGTCCCAATAGACCTTCCCCAGATACACGCCGGGCGCGATCTGGCGGATCTCATCGCGAATCCACCGGGCAACCAGCGACGTGTCTGAGTAATCGAGGACAATGCATTCCTTGCCGTCAAGCCAGCTTGGGCCTTTGTAGACTCTAGCAATAATCGCATTAAGTCCGAGCACGAGAATCCTGTTCCGCAACACACCCTTCTCTGCGTCGAAGGTTTTGCCCTGCCAGGCGAAGTGGCTGATGAGTTCGGCGATGTCCTTGGTGTAAGTGGTCCCGGGAGCCACGATAGCTGTTCCTTTCGCTTGGCCATCGGGGATGTCACCGACCGGGCTGTTGGTAAACAACTCATCGAGTTGCGCCTGAGACATGGTGAACAGCTGTGATACGTCATACGCCATATCTGTCTCCTTTCATCTCAATAGGGTTTCTTGTCCTGCAGCGAGTGCTCCTTGGAGCTGCGATGCAGTCACCCAGGGTTAATAAGCCGTTATGCGGCATCTGCGAGAATCACGTCACTCGCCTTTTCTCCGATCATGTAGACTGCCGACACAAGGAAAAATCCAGGAATCCGGGGGAAAACTGACGCGTCCACGACGCGCAGGTTTTTGGTGCCATGCACCTGGAATTTGCTATTCACGACACCGTTTTGTTCCCGTGGTCCAACGGCACAGGTGCACGAGGCGTGATGACCCCAAGCGTGGTCCTTTACAAACTGTCGCAGCTCTGCCCGACTGCGTACGCCCTTTCCGGGGAGCTCCTCCTCCAGATAAGCGCTCATTCGCTCCGTCATGGCGCGCACCAGCTCGATACCATCCACTACTGCCTCCAGGTCGCGCTGATCAGTGTCGTTGCCATCATCGAAATAGCGAAAGTTAATCAGGGGTGTGTCACGAGGATCAGACGAGCGGAGTTTTACCGTGCCCGCGTGGTTGCGAGTATGGGCCTTCAACACCACCCACGAGAGATAATTGCGGTGCTGCGCAATCAATTGTGAATAGCCAGGGAAATAGCCACGAAACTGACCGAGCAAGGCGAGACACAAGAGATCAGGCGGCTCCTGAGCGCCGTCGGATTTCTTTGTGACCGCAAACACACTACCATTGGTAGTATAGACGCCCCTTCGCTTCATCGCCCATTGTTGGTATTGGGAATCACCAGTCGCGAATTGCGCCTGGTGAAGAAAACCCCATTCCTGCTTCAGGCGATTGACGACGCCTACCTCATAGCGGTCCTGGAGGTTCGCACCAACGCCCGGAAGATCTACCCGCACGGCAATGCTGTGTCGTTCCAGCTCCTGCTGCGGGCCAATACCAGAGAGCATCAGCAGTTGTGGCGTATTGAACGCGCCTGCACACAGCACTACTTCGCGTGCAGCAAACACCTGCCGTCGTTCCCCCGCGTCACTGTTTGGCCTGGCATGCGCGCGATACAGACGCGCGCCTTTGAAATACTCTACACCGATGGCGCGGTTCTCATCATCGAACAGCACACGAGCGGCCAGGGCGTCTAACTCGATGTGAAGATTTTCAGGATACTGTCTCGCTACGTCTCGCAACCGCTCGCGACTGCCGACACGAACGTGGTCGCGCGTGGATAGCGGAAGATAGCGCAGCCCGAACGCATTGGCCTTCACCAACCGCCAGTCGTTGGGATCGGCCTGAGATTTGAAAAACCAGCGCAGTCGTTTAAGAGGATGGTCCATCGTTGCCAGCGCTGCGCGTGCGGCTCGACTAATGAGGAACATCAGGATGCGCTCTCTGACTGCCACTATGGGAATGGCCCGCTCGACGCTAAGCCAGCCCTGGAAGCCGTGACGAGTCGGGTTCACACCCAATAGCTTCCACAGCCAGCGATAGGGTGGGCGATGGCGGCAATCTTCCAAGCGCTCGAAGTATTGGCGCATGTGCTCGGCCTTCCAAGATGAATCGCCGGTCACGTTGTAGAGATAGTCCCAATCAGTGTCATGCGGATATACCATGATCATGGCATTGTGAGCCGTACAGCCGCCCAGGGCGCCCGCGCGGGGATAGAGCACACCATCACGTGCAGCAGTAAAGTTCAGTCGATCACGCTGTTGCTGTTCATCCCTGGTGTAGTGGCGGACAAAGAAGTCCCACCGCATCGCTTCATTTTCGGACGCGAAGGCATGAAAACAGGGGACAGTGTAATCATCAGGCAAACGGGGGGCAGCCAACTGCAGTGGATCGCCTCCTGCTTCGAGTAGCAAGACTTTGCGTCCAGCCATTGCCAGGTTTGCCGCCACTGGTCCACCACCGGCTCCCGAGCCAACAACGATATATTCATACGCTGCCTGTTTCTCACCCTCTCCACTCATCATGTACCACCCGTCTCGTTCAGCTGCTAAAAGGTCTTCAGGTATTCGATGAGCGCCCATTTATCATCGTCGCTCAGAGCGGGTTCTTCCTTAAAGAAGTTCGTACCGAAATAGTGCCCCTTGTTGACAACAAAGTCGGGACACTTGCTCAGCGTCAGTAGATCCGGAACTAGATTCTTGAACACCTGAGCCGCCTCCTCATCGCTGGCACCCTCAACTCTTTTCAGGTCAACGATCATCTTGGCGACAAGGGCAGCAAGATCGAGCTTATTTGACTCCAGATCAAGATTGGACAGCAGATTGACCGGCGTCCCTTTGGGAATTGGGCCAACCTGGATCACACCTTCTTCAAAGAGTGAGGGGAAGAATTGATGGAAGAAGTCTCTCCAGCTGCGCAACTTCTGCAATTTCGTCGGGAGATACCCAGCTGGAATTTTTATATAACTCTTGGTGGTTGTCCGATAGATGTACCCTGGGACTTTGTCGCCGAGAATGGCATCCTTTTCCCGCTTCTCTGGCCACAGCAGCTGTTGAATCGCGTCGTTGAAGGACTCCATCCGCGCCTCAACTGAAGGTTCCCAATAGAATTTTCCTACCGAGTTATTAAGCAGAAAAGGAGCCGTGGACCACACGCTAATCAACGAGGGTGGACGGGTATAGCCGCGACCGCCACCCGCCATTTCATACTCCCAGGGTGTTCCGTCGATGGGGTTTTGCACCGTGATCTTGCCTACCGATGGTAATTCCTTGTAGGTCTGGGACGCGAAGTTGTCCCAGATATTGTCGGCGATGGCGTTGCTCGCGAGCGGGCTACAGGCATTAGTCTGGAGTAGTGTCACCGGAATGCGCCGCTCAGTTGAGAGATAATTCTCAGTAAGAAAGTCGTCAGCCAACACCATGGTGCGCATTTGCTGCTTAAAATCCTCAGTTTTCGTCCAGGCCCAGTACTGATTCCAGTCAGCCTCATTGACCTGGGCTGGCGCAGCGGGGATTTTGCTCGAATGGCACCGCGCACAGTAATCAGCGAACGCGATCTTGCCACGCTTGAGCTTTTCTTCGTCGTCCGTCAGGTAGGATTTACCGCCCGGCGCATCCTTAAGCAGATCTGGTTTCGCCGTTTTGAGGAAGAAGAGCGCCATGTCCGGCGTCTGCGCGGCAGTAGCATTCCAATAGCTAGAGTTTTTTTCCGCATCCGCAATCTTGATTGCAGTGATCTTCTTGCCACCAACGAGAGGATTGAAATGCAAGAGCCATTCTTCGCTAAACGAGCCGATGTTGAGATACACGCGATTCAGTGCACCAAGGACACCGACTGAGTCGGAGCCGTCTTTGAGCACACGCGGCGTCCACACGGTGTCCGGCGGGGTGAAAAATTGCGAGAGGCTAGCAGTCTGCGAGTAGTCATTGAATTGCCTATTCTTGAGGCTCCCAGCTACCAATTTCTCCTGGCCCCAACGCACCGCAGGTCCAAGCCGCGGCCCAATACTGTAGACGGCATTCATCGTGCGCGGGTTGTTAATGTAGTCGGTGGACACTAGAGACGTGTCCAGGGTCCCCGGAAGAGAGGTGTGAAACAGTTGATAGATAAAATTTGACTCGTCTCTATTCCAAAAGAAGATTCGATCGACCCAATAGTACTGCGCGCCGGGGTTTGAGTTGAGGTTCGCCCATTGTGGACTTTCCGCGTTGACGGGAGGTGCAATCGGGCTCGGACCAACGTGACAAAAAGCGCACGACATTCCCACCCGATAGGGGCGTATCAGCTCCTTGCGTAGATAGTAGGTTGGGTCGGTGTAAAACTTTTCCGCGCTCCACTCTTTCTCTGCCGCCTCATCGAAATCCGGGTTGGGAAAGAGACGTAGGCCAACAATGCCCGATGCATAGCCGTAGTACGATCCCACCGGGATATTTTTCCCTCGCGCGCCGATCTTCACTCCGGGATATTTCTGCTCGTTCTCAAACGGGTCCGGCGGACAATCCGCACGACGCGTATCTAACCAGAGTCCGTAGCGATCCGCGCGCGGGCCTGTTGGCTTGTCAAAACACGGTTCGTTCACCAGGCCGAGATACTGCCAGCGATTGTCGCGACTGACGTGGGTAATGCTGGGGTGAGAGGAAAGCGTCTTCAAAAAATCAAGCGCGCCGAAACTATGTTGCGCCATGTACTCCCAGAACCGGTCGTTCCCGGCGGTCCAGACAATCCAGGTGTTACGCCCTTTGACCTCATTCGCACTCAGTTGCCCACCACCGTCCATGTCATGGAAGTAGTCTTCGTCAGCTGCGGGAAAGGTCTCGGCGGTTCGCCCTGCCCTCAGTGCTTCATCCAAGACCGTGCCCGGTTCAGGCGACTTCTTACCGCACCCTGGAAGGACCACACTGATATTGAACAGAACGCAGGCAATAAACAATCGTTGGCTTTTCATATGAGTCCTCCTCTTCCACCACCCCAGCGTTGCTGAACTGTAGCATACAACAGGTCAGTCACGTCCCCGTAATTGCGAGTGAACTGATACGATCAGTACTTGATTTTGCTCTGCCAGTTTTCTCGCAACCCACGACATTTTCGCACTCGATCGTACAAAGGTAACAATGACCTGGTGATTTTACCTGATCACGTGGGAGTACTGGTCTGGTCAACTCTTTTGGGTGCAGTTCCGTAACCGAGTCCAGACAAGCTCTAGGGTCTGCATTCTATAACACGGGCTGTTATCACTCCTTGGATCATACTCGTGATTCTGCAACGGTCCACGCCTTGTCGAACCCTCCAACAGGCGCGAGCCGACTCCTGGTCGTTTCCGAAGTGCGACGCTGGCGCAATGTCCAGTAATACTCGACTACCTGTTGCAGCAGACGACTCTCCTCGTCGTGTTCGTGTTGGGTGAGAGCAGCAAGGAACGAGCGGTCTCGTTCTAATGCCGACAACGGAGTTGCTTCGATATAGCGCAGCGCGGTCCGTAACGTATACACGGCGACCCCATTACACACCGCGGTGAGATGTTGTACGTACGCACGGTCTGCGTCACTACACCGATTGTGAGCGGGCAGCCGCAAACGGGCTTCGAACAAGAGCGACTTCAAGAGGTGACACAGTCCGCGACTGGTGAAGTTCCGTTCGTGAAACGTCTGCAACATCCAATCGTAGAAGAGATCCAGCTTGGGATCGAGAAAATGATAATCTGGTTCGAACGGAGTGCCAAGTAGACGGCCTTCGGCTTCGAGTTTGGCTTTAATGGGCGTGCCGGCATAAGGCAACATACGACAGAAACTCGCGACAGCCCAGCCATCGCCAACAAAGTTTTCAAGGAAGTCGAGGTTGTTCCGCACCATAGCAAACGTGCTATAGGGATCCAGCAGCATAAAGCCGAAATCAAAAGACAGACCAAGACGCTTAAGAATTTGTCCCGCCTGTAGATGTTGCTCTGGTTTGATACGCTTACTCATATTGAGCAGTGCTTGCGGATCACCACTCTCGACCCCCATGTACACGTGGGTTAGACCACCCGCGATTAACTGTTGTAGACACTCCTCACGAATCTCATCGGAGCGACAACTGACTTTAAAGGCAAGATGCCCCGCCACCCCAGCGGCAACGAGTCCGTCGGCTATTTGACCGGCCCATTCCCGGGCGCGTAGGCCACCCGCCAAAAAGTCGTCGTCTTGGAACAGCATCACCGGCACCTGTCGGTCGCGATAGAGGCTACACATTTCCTCGACAATTGCGCCAGGTTTCCGCAGCCGTCGGAGCGGTCCGTCCTGGGCTTCATAGAAAGGCCGGATGCTACAAAAGCTACAGTCCCAAGGGCATCCACGACTACCCAAAATAGAGGCGGTGGGTAACTCGTGGACACCATAGTCAATATCAACGCGATATGGATGGGGCAGCACATCCAAATCTGTCATTGCTGGCCGCAGAGGGTTTGCCACGATCTCTTCACCTCGCCGAAAGGCAATGCCGGTGATCCCACGCCATTCTTCACCTGCGGTGATTTTCTGGAGTAACTCCACCAGTGTCTGTTCGCCCTCAAACCGCACGATCGAATCGAGCCCAGGAATACGACGTAAGACCTCGGCGAAATCAAAGCTCGGGTAATGACCACCCATAGTGATGTGGGCAGTGACCCTAGCATCGTGAAGGGCGTGAATGACGCGACCAAAATCCGGCGCCATATACTGAAAGATCAGGGAGAACCCGATAATTACTGGTGTGGTGTCGCGAACAATCTCAAGGAGTTGTTTGGGGTCCGAGTGATACGTAACGATCCGCCCGGTGAATCCCGCCTGTTGCGCAGAGGATAGTAAATACCGCAACCCAAGATTGTCTTGGTCTTGAAACCCGATCAACAGCACAGAGAGTCGTGGCGGTCCAGTGCTAGTCATAGTCTCCCTCCTTAGTGGCATCTCGACCGAGGTACCGATGAAGAGGTCGCTAACCCTCGTCCCCGATTGCTGGCTATTTCATGTTGGCAAGCCGATCATTAATCGTGCGTTCCAGGGATTTCAGGCGGACGACCTCGGCGTTGATGCGATGCAGCTGGGTTTCTAGCTCACTGCGTGAGAGACGTCCCAGGTCTTCCGGGCCCGGATCAACAATGCCACCGCCAGGGATCCGCTGGAGAAGATCGCGCAGGCGGACATTGGCCAGGTCCTCTGGGGCGGGATCGGTAAACCCGCCACGAAACCGCCGGATCAGGTCCAAGACCCGCACGTTCAAGAAGTCTTCTGGTGGCGGGTCGGTAAACCAGCCAGGGTTGCGGTCTAGCAGGTCTCCTAGTCGGGCCCGCACGACGTCACTGCGTACTCGCGTCAGATCACGAGGCGGCGGATCTCCCTTGATCACGATACCGCGCAGGAGGTCGCGGAGACGCACATTGAGCAGCTCTGGGCGAAAGCGGACGATGTCGTCGGGCGCAGGATCAACCGGATTGAGTAGGTCATCAAGGACCGAGACTCGGGACAACAGCTGTTCAATATTTTCGAGTCGTCTAAGAAGGGATGAGAGATCATCAGCCATACAACACCTCCTAAAGGTTCACCTGTCGTGGAGTCTGCGTGTGAGCCGACCACGCGGAGCTGTTATGGGATACACACCATTGATTCCCTACTGTTGCTCTTTCCTCAATAACCGGCGAATCTCCCGCGTCTTCTGCCGGTTGAGCCGGTAGTACACCCGCCCCGCACTACCTTCACGAGCGATCACCAGCCCCTCGGCCACGAGTTGCGTCAGCGCCGTCTTTACCTGCGTCTTTGCCTGTCTGATGCGTTGCTCGAGTAGCCACCATTCCACGATGCCCTCCACGGTATCCTTTGCGTCCGGGTGGTCAGCGAAGTACGCCAAGATCTCGTAGAAGATCGGCGACCGCCGCGATGCCAATTCGCCTGAGTTCACAACTAGTTTCTCCGGGGACACTCTCGAAGAGCAACGACCGTACCAGCAGAAAAGCTTGATTTTTCTGCTGCAGGAAGGAGGGCACGGGTCGGCATTTGTCCATGCATGGAGGTCGTCTTCTTGTAAGTCCCTGATGTTCTTGCAGACTTCGGCAAACTGGAGATGGACAAATTTGTCCATCCATGTCAGCGTTTGTCCAAGTCGGGTGTCCGAGAAGCCGGGAGGCTGTGGGTATTGAAGCCGTGCTTACGCAGCAGCTGCCAAAAGGCGCGCCGATTCTTGCCTACAGTCCGCGCCGCTTTGGTAAGGGAATTACGCTGAACTTGCTACCTGCCGCTAAAATCGCGCATTTTCAGGTTCAGTATACCGTGGCGAGCGCCTGGCGCGGGCCACAAATCTATGAAAAGCGCTAGATTTTTCCTTCCAGAAACTTGTGGTGTCAAGTAAGACATAATCGCCACGAAGAGCGGATTACCAGGCTAAATCGAACCACCCAACATTGGTACACTCCGCGTAGCGCGCGCTGGGCGCGCGAGCCCCCAGTTACCTCCATTGGTGCGCATGGCGCACGCTACGAAAGCGAACCGCGGAGTAGCTGTACGAAGCTCTTGTGGTCCGATTTAGGGGAAATTCTTCGCGCATGAATGGTTGCAGGGTGAGGTCGCCTCACCCTGCAGTTACGGCAGTGAGCAAAACAGCGATTAATGTGCTCGCAGGGGTAATTATTGGACCAGGCGTCATGGCTAAAAGCCCGGACTATCACACGCGCCGATCGAGGCCGAAAAAAACGACCCGGCTTCGGCGTGGAATCCGGGTGTCAGGCGCACGATACTGCCACCGCGAATGGCGGCCCCGGCCCCATTTTCAACGACGAAGGCATTTCCATCGTTCCCTACGCCAGTAGTCACCTGCTTGTAAAAAATCTCGTTGTTCGCGATCGTGCCGCCCAGAACAAAATTATCCGAACTGCACTGACCGTTGCAGGAGACCGCTTCTACCGTTTCTCCCGCCGTGAGAAAGCCAATCTCACAAAATATCGGGATACGATTTTGCCGGTTAGCGTCGACGACAATGGCGTCGTCCTCAGTGATACCGGGAAACCCACAGACAGCGCAGTTGGCCGGGTCGATCCCGAGCGGGTCATAGTTCGGATCTCCCGGCGGCAACGTTGTGTCGATAACATCCGGTATGCCAAACTCAAGATGTACATGCACACCTGAGGCGCGGCCGACATCGCCCTCGAGCCCGATTACTGTCCCATCAGAAACAAATTGACCCACCGCTAGAGTGTTAGGGACTGACCCCTGCCGCATGTGCGTATACTTGCTCCATTCACCGTTGGGATGACGCATCCAAACATAATTGTTTCGGCACATGGCATCGCAGCCCGGCGATCCGCGTACACAGCAAGTGCCGCTCGGCCCGTTGTAGTTTTGGCATGGATTAGGATTATCCTCCGAAGCGCTGGGACACGTCACGTTGAAACTGTCCTGAATATATTCGATCACACCGTCACCCGCTGCGACGATATTGTGCGCCACACTATCGTCAGTGGGGCTCATGTCGAGACGATTGTGCGGATCATGCGTAATATGGTCCCTGGATATTCTTACCTGCGTACCATTGGCAAATGGCAGACGATACACGCCCTTGGTCACGGGCAAGATATTTTCCGGGCCGCCGTGATCGGCGACCCCTACTGAACAAAGAGTGAGAATAAGAGAGACGGTGAAGACGTAACTGAACAGCCATGGGGATGTATGATTACGGGTATCCATCTTGCTACTCCTTCTCTGTGAAGGACACATTGACGTTTTGCGATGAGGTGAGCGTATGACGAAGTTGTTCGTTTTCCCCTTGCAACCGCGCGACATCTTTTTTCATGGCGATGAGATGGAGCGTTAACTCTTCCACCTTTTGCAACAGCCGAGACTGCATCTCTCCCAGTGATACGCCGTTTTCTGCAACTTGGTTGGCTGAGGGAATGCCAGGCAGATGCCGGTGGTTCTGGATAAAGGTCTCGAGGGTCTCCAACGGCATGAGCGTGTAGGCGTCATCGAATACGTAATCAGCCCACCCCGTTTCCACCACGATCTCCTTCGCGCGAATTTTGCCGTTGACCGACAGTTTGAAACTCGGGTTATCCAGATTCTGTGTGCCGATGCCAACGTTGTGAGACCCGCGGTCGATCACCAGTACGTTGGTGTTCGTCCCACTTTCTTTCGTCCCAATGAAAAACCGGTTGCTCTCACCATTCCACCAGAGAAACGCGCCGCCATTGAAACTACCACCCGCGCGCTCTAACAGTTCAAGACGGGCCGCGTTTACCGAGTTATCGCTGACATCGTCGCGGATCTGAAGGGCCGGGTCGTTTCCTTGTATCACCAGTTCGTGATTGGGGGTCAGCGTGCCGATGCCAACATTCCCGGCATTCGGAAACGTATTCTGTGCAGACACCAGGGGAGCGGCTACGAGAGCCAGCGTGAAGACCACGGGCACGATGAACAACTGTGTTTTCACGCGTGCCAGTGTCGTAGATATACTGAGCTTCATGATTTCTTTCTCCTCATAATAAGTGATATATACTCCGTTCCTCTACGCCCTGCCGCGTGACACATGCACGCGGCGGGAGAACCTTCACGTTGACGCTCTAACAGGGGGCCAATGAGTCACAAGCCTGTTCGGTGCCGAGATACAACCGACAGCGGCCAAACTGATCAGCGCCATAGCAGAACGTCGTCCCCTGCAGAGGGATAAAGGTCAGCTTCGCCTGATCGCACGGTTCGACGTGTCGACATGCCTCTGCAGTACCCGCCAGCAGGTGACATTTGCCGAACTCGTCAGCGCCATAGCAAAAGGCAGGCTCCTGAAACCGTGAGACCGACGCGATACTCGCGGTTTGAGCGCTCACACGTCCACCACCCACTGTCAGACCAAGCATGAGAGCCGCTCCCAACAATACGCTTTTATATCTAATCGATGGCATGATTATCTCCTTACTCTGTTGAGTTGTGCCGTGTTCACGGAGTTTACACCATTAGCCGCTCCTCGTTGTGATAAGACCAAGTCGAAGTGCGTTGCACACGCTCCTGGTCTGAGTTGCGAGCCGCTTCTTGCTCTCTCAAGGGATTCGGTTACGTCATGCGTCGTGTCTCCTTTCTGCGGCGTTCCAGGTATTTGCTTACCCATGTAGTGTTTTGAATTGGTGGAGATGTTCTTCATTCTCTTCCTGAAAGTACCTCGGCAGCGGCGGCCCGCACCTGTGGGTTACTATCACTGGAGGCCAGGTAGGAAAGAATGCCTTCAACCTCTGGGTCTGCCTGGGCGTATGCTCCCAAACGCGCGATGGCATCTACACGCTGGGAAAGCTCAGCGGCGCTTACAGCGTTCTGGATCAAGGTCTCGACAGGTATAGCGTCAGGCTCTGCCTGCCCCGTCATAGGCTCCCTACTCTGAGCGGCGGAATCCAAGGCAGAATGTGACTGTGTCTTGGAAGAGATCCAGATCTCGGTCAGCCTTACGCCTTTTCCGGCGCCGGTGTAGAAGAGCAAAAAGTTTATCTCCCCGAAAATTCGCCGGAGCGCCTCAGGTACGGGGAGAGCCATAAATTCCACCGACACTGGCCTTTCCTCTGCCTGACCGTTCAGCCAGCGGACTCGTGCCCCGCTCAACTTGGTCAGCTCTTCCATCACCTGCCGTAGCGGTGTCGCAACAAGCCGGGCGGTTAGCTTTCCGTCCTGCAGCGAAATCTGTCCGGGTGCGGTAACGGTCGTGGGACTGAGCGCATATGTAACGCTTATCGGTCCCCTGCTGAGCATGAGACCCAACAAAATTCTGCACAGCCAGTGATTTCGGATTCGGGAAGACTGCTTTGCTACAAGCACTGTGTGTCCCATTTTTGGTTCTCACGTTGTGGCGCAGGCGTCCTTGCGTACGTGGCCGGGTGCAGGCCAAATACCTGCACCATAGAAATGACCGCTCGCTACCTTCACGGGCAGGCGGCGGAGCAAACGCCGGGGTCGGCGGTGTTGTCGTTGAGCGTGTTGACACCGTTGTCGACGATCACGAGTTGTGTGATGTTGTCGTGTACCGCGTTCCCCGTGCCAAACAGCGAGATCTTCGTGGTGATGTTGTGGTGAACCTGGTTGTTGTCCGATGACCCGCCGAGCGCGATCGACCCGGTGAACGTCTGGCTACAGGCGACGTTATGGTGAATCGAATTGTTATGGCTACCGGGGAATGGGAAGACTTCGCAAGTATCGATGTTGATCCCGCCCTCCGTCTGACCATTCACTCTATTGAACGCGACGACGCTGCCAACACTCGCACAGCCGAGATTGACGCCGATACGACCACCGAGGATCTCGTTGTCGAGAATCCTTACCCTTGCGATACCATCAATGGCGACGTTGACGCCGAAATCGAAATCGGCGAATCCAGCCGGGACCATGGTGAAGCCGCGTATGGTCGTTCCGGGCGCGGCGACGGCGAAGACGTAAGCGCTGGCGGCTGGTTTGACCACGGTGGCGGGCGCTCCTGCCGTCGAAGTAACCGTCAGATGGCTAGTGCCGATTACGACGTTCTCGGGGTAGGCTCCGGGGCAGACCTGGATGACGTCGCCTGGGCTGGCCGCGTCGACTGCGGCCTGGATGGCGGAGTACCCTGCGTCGTTGCAACTCGCGCCAGGCGGTAAGTAGCTGGCGGCATCATCGTTGACCCAGCGGGTCGCCGCCGCAGCAAGCGTGTACTCACATAGCAGAAGCGTAAATGCTACTGCTGCCAGTAGGACTAGGCGCGACAACTGTCTGGCCCCCCTGTGAGCAAAGTTCTTGTTCATCGTTGCTGTGTGAGTCGTTATCGAGTCCTCCTGCTGTTCATGTGCGGGCTTTTCCTCGTGAACCCTTAATTTTCGGGTGAGCGATATCATCTGAGTTATCCTCCGTTCGTTTAGTAGATCGACCGCAGACATGAGACTGCGCTCACGTCATGGTCCGCCTTATTATTCAGCCCCTACTGTTCCTCCGAGCGACCGTCGGTCGTCGATGCAGACGACGTGCATCGAGGTGCTATCAACAGTTGTATCCAGTTGATCCACCTCCTTGCGTCCCAGGCAGTAGAAGTTCTGCAGGCCGACCAGATTGGGAATGAAACAGGTGTCCGCGACGACCAGATGATCGAGTTTATCGATACCGGCAACGTCCCGGTCAAAATCGAACCGCCGTACACACCCGTCGTCAACAGCCGGGTTGTTCGCGGCATTGTTGTTGAACGCCGCATAGTAGTAGTCTTGATCGGCGGCCAGGCTGTGCGGATTGTTCACCGTGGAGGTACACGTTACCTCACAGTGATAGACTAAATTCGGCGGGATGAGTATCGGTACTGGGCCGAGCAAGACATTCCAGTTTACGAAGGAATTAATGATGATATCGGCCTGGGTTTTGTCGCCATTGATAAGGGGCGGTTGCGTGAAAGCGGCGGACGGCGCCATGGCGAGGCTGAGTAACAGGGACAAGCGAAAAAATTTGTTTAGGAATTTCATACTGTTTTCCTCTCGATCGCAAAAAAGCGTTTCGTGATGAATCACACACTGATAGAGCTCTTCGATACCGACGGAATCTTCTCCTCTAAGCGTTTGCTTTTACGCCCGTCTCTCTCCGCTCCGACGCGGGCGATTTCTTGAGCAGGACACGGTATGCGAGAGCCGTATCGATCCATTGCCTCGCTCTCCTTGTCCTGTTTATTTCTCCGTCATGCTCGTACCTCCGTTTGTCGTGTTTGCTTGCCCATGTAGTGTCTGGAATCGGGACCACAGAACCGACAGTGAGAAGGCGGCTTCCCTACGAAGTGACCTCGCAGAAGGTGAGAATGGCAGAAAGGAGAAACAGCAGTCATTCGTGCGCATCGCGCACGCTACGAAGAGAATAGGTCAGGACTTGGATGAAACCTCTGGGGTCTGATTGAGAGAACAAGTCATTCCGCAGTGAACAGTTTGGCCAGCCCCAGGGCAAAGGCAAAACCCATTGACGAGCCAGTCAGCGTGGTGATCGGCCGTCCGTCACGGCGTGTGACCCGCCAGCGGACGTCGTAATCAGCTTTCCACAGCCCGGCGTCTTTGACGTAGGTGCAGGCATTGTGCTCGGCTTCGCGAAACGTCCGGTCTCGGCGCACGAACGCCAAATCCGGGGCAGGGTAGCAAAGACCGCTACCGCCAGAGCGCGACTCTAAGCTGAGAGTTGCGACGATTCCCTGACGCTGGGTTTTGCCGACCAACAGCGCCGTTAAGGAGATAGGTGTCGCTGACGGCGGGAGTCGGCGGGAGTCTTTGCTCTCTGGAAGCATGCTGTACAGCAGATCGCGGAAGAAGGCGAGTGGTAGATCGGTCTCTTGCGCAATCTGTCCACAATGGGAGGAAACATGTCCGCAGAGTTGGGCATCGAAAGCGGCGTCTGCTTCACCTTCCTCGTGTTGCAGCTGGAGGGCGATGCTGACACACAACAAGTGAGCCCGCAGCATGTGGCTGCGAAACGCTTCGGCCTCGTCCCCGTCACTATGGTCGACCAGCGCGGCCGGCGGAGAAAAGTCGTCGAGCAAGGCCGCGACCCAGCGGCTCGCCTGATCGTGGTGAGTTTGCTCATATTGCGGCGACCATGCACCGGACGCCGCTTGCTGGCAGGCGCGCGAGACTAGCTCGGACAAGGTGACATCGTGGAGCCGGACAACGGAGCGAAGGTAGGAATAATTCTCCGTCGCGGGGAGTCGCCAGGCGGCAGACACGGCCCCCATATAATCGTGCTGTGCCCACAGTTCCTGTATGCGGTCGTAGTCACTCATGTCATCAGACTTCTGTCGCCGTGACTACCCGTCCCGCTTCGGGGCAGGCACGGGTTCAAAGTGGAACTCGTACGGCTGGGTCAAGTCGAACTCCTCGCCGAGCAGCAGTCGTCCGCCGAGAATCCCGCGCGTCGTCGGTGTGAGTTCGACGAGTGTGCTCAGTATATTTTGTTGTGTCTCTCTATGAGTGATACAGCAGTATACCCAGCCGTTACGGAGCCGGGACGATTCGCTGCGAAATTCAACGACTACCTGTTCATCCTCATTTTGCGCCACCGTACACACCAGAGTACCATCCTCAAGGGCCACGCGCTGCGACCGGGGAAGCGTGTTGACGTCGGTCTCCACGCTTTCGGCCGCGAGCGCCTCGGGGAGAAACTCTGCATTTGTCAGACGTCGGGCCTGCAAAACCAGGGCAGGCTGAGAAGCGCGATGTTGCACTTGCAAGAGTTGTAAACGATACGTCACTCCAGGTGAGATGTTGGTAAAACGAGCTTCCCCTCGTCGGTCTGTCTTCGCCGTCCCCACAGGCTTCCATAGTTGTTTGATTTGTTGCCAAAGTAGTACCGGAATGTCAGACAGAACGGTGGTCGCGAGGCGAGGAGTGTCAAGCGCACTGAGGGCTGTGTGTGCCGCGGTTCGGATCAACCAGTTCTCATCCTGCTCGGCAGCGGTCAGAGCGGGCCGGGCGGCTGCATTTCCCAGTTGACCTAAAGCTTCACACGCCGCCAGACGAGTAGAGAGGTCGTTGGACTCTAGACCGTCCAAGAACATCCTGAGTGCAACTTGATCCGCCTGGTTCTCTTCGTCTCTATGGATAGAGCCAAGACCGACCGGGAAAAAGCTTACAACAAGTTGAGTTTGATCCTGACTGGATAACAGAGTAATACACAGCCCCACGATTTTGCCTGCTCGCGTTATTCCTGTGTCGACATGAATGGGCTCGGCAAGGAGCGCCGTCAGCTCTTCCAGCGCATCCTGTCGCGACTGGGCATCGTGTGCTGCGTGTATCGGTAGTGTGCCGTTGCCGCTCATAATGATCTCAATCTTTCCACGGTGCAGTTAAGTGCTGTTTGAGTTTTTGCAGAGCAACGTCATACACGTCTGTCAGTGCAGAGAGAGACACCCCCAGTTGTCGGGCGACAACTTTTTTTGACAGGCCCTCCACAACTACGAGCTGTACGACCTCTTGCTCGCGGGCATCTAAGCAGCGAAACGCCTGCCACAATTCATCGTGCTGAGAGCGTGTATCAGGCTGCCGTCCCCCCGTTCTCGATGAAGCAAACGATCCGAGCACCCATACCGCGGTCCGTGCCGCCCCAGCCGTCCGTGCACGCTCACATAACGGACAGGTGGCGAAGCCGACGCGGTAATACGTGTCGCACGTATCAACCCCCTGACAGTGCCAATACTCTTCCTTTTCATACGGCCCGATCGGAGCTTTGACCAGTAAACGTCTGACAACTTTGCGCTGGTGGGTGGTCTCAGAGAACACCGTCAGCACCTCTTGCTCATCACAGTCCAGACACTCAGCGCCCTCAAAAATGCCGGTCGGATGCTGTGGACAATGCCAACCTAAGACCTTGCCGAAGCGAATATCACAGTCCCGATACAAGTCACAAAACGCCATGCCCTGTTCCAAGGCTCCAGACACGAAGCCTTTTCTGCCACTGTGGTCGCCGCGCGCTTTATTGCCCTTGATGGCGCGGGCTAGGAAATTGCCCAACGCCATTTCTGCCGGATTCCAGGCCACGAGACGATGTTCGCGCACGCAGCGCGCGGCACGTTGCGCCGTGCGACGGTCAAGTGGTTGGTCTTCATCTCCGCCTCGGAGACGCCAACAGTCACATTTTCCCGCCCATAACAGGCTGGTGAAAAGCTGCGCATTGTGCCAGCTGGGAAAAGGCGCCTGGAACGCATAGCCTTTGAGCTGCACATCGAAATGCAACCATGCCGCCATCGCCTTGAGCCAACCAAACACGTGGATAGCGAGTTGGTCCAATGCACCTTGCCACCGCTGTTCCCAACCCTGACTCGGTCCTCTCTCGTCCGGCAACTCTCGCCACGTACCACAGCCATAGGCAACGGTGACGTCCCAGATCCGTTCGAGTCGTGTTTTTTCATCAGGGAGAAACTGACGGAGGACGGCGAGCAGCTTCTCGCGAAGGGGCCGGGGCGGAATATTCGCTGACTTCGGCCCCAAGACACTCATGGCGATTACCGCCCGCAAGCTGTCTTCCGCTACATCCGTAAGCCCTAATTTTTCGCGGATGTACTTTGCCTGTGTTGCGAGCGGAAACAGACTCTGGTCTCGTGCCTGTCCACTCGGACGTGGGAGAGAGCGCAGAATAATCTGCTGGACGTGTTGCACGTCAGCATCTTGCATGATGGCACGATCCTTGATGACAGGTATCACCTGATTTCTCGGTTCAACCCATTTCACCACATGGTCATGAGACAGTACCATACCAGCAATTGTTGGCGGCCAACAGGCTAACACTGCTCTTCCTCCTTTTTGCGCAAGGGCTATGTAGTGTCTCGAATAGACAATGACCGGAAACTTCCAGTGACAATAACTCGCAGTAACAGCGACAATTGGACGCACTACATTCTCGAATGGAAGCACTACATTCTCGAGGCAAGTATTTACTGCACATCTCTTTCTCGTGTACTACCGTAGTCACAAATGAGTGTTGGGCCGATACCCGAGCGTTATATGCCTCACCCTCTCTTTTTAATCTTGATCTCGGCGGTGCTTTACGGACTGAGTTTTCCGCCGTTTTCTTTTTCGCTCCTCATGTGGGGAGCGTTGGCTCCCTTCTTTATCGTGGCTGCTACAGTACCTCCTCGCTCTGCGGCCGCCTATGGCGTGCTGTGGGGCGTGGTTATGACGTGCAGCTTTGGCTGGGCTTTCCCGCAATTGGTAGCCAATTATTTTGCGCTGTCTCTCTTGAGCGGCTGGGGCCTACTCATGGTGGTGAGTCTGGTCCTCTTTGGCGTGTATTTTGGCGTCTTTGCCCTCTGGCTGTCGTGGTACAGCCAACAGAAGACCCTGAGCCCGTGGCTTGTCGCCGCTGGCTGGGGCGTCTGTGAGTTCGCCCGCGCTAATCTCTGGGTCGGCAATCCGCTGGCTTTGGCAGGCTATTCGCAGGTGTCATTCGCTCGAGTGACACAAATTGCCGATTTTTCCGGCCCATATGGTATTAGCCTCTTGATTGCCGCGGTCAATGCGGGACTGGCGAGCTGGCTGGTGCCACAGCTGCGCGGACCACGCTGGCGTCTCTCATGCATCAGCATTGCCGGGGCACTGACCTTCACCCTTGTCTACGGTACGTGGCGTCTTGCGCAGAGCTTTACGAGCGGAGGGCCTTTTCAGGTGGCCATTATCCAAGGGGCTATTCCACGCGAGCTGCGCTGGAAGCCGGAACACTGGGACGCCACTCTTGCTCATTATCTTGACCTGACCCGACAAGCAGCTGCGGCAAAACCCGCACTAATTTTCTGGCCCGAGAATGCGGTGAGTTTTCCGCTGCAGCAAGACTCGGTCCGTCAACAAGCAGTGTTGCAAGCTTCACAGGACCTCGGGGCTGAACTCGTCGTCGGCGGACCCTACGTTCGCTTTGGCGTTGATGATCTCCACACTCGCAATGCTGTGTTTGTGGTGCGCGACGGCAAGCTCGGGGGGCGCTATGACAAACTGCGGTTACTGCCCTTCGCCGAACAAGCCTGGTTCGGCTGGTTTCGTCCGCCAAATCCGCTCTTGTACGAACCGGGCCAGCATTTGCATCCGCTGCGGACGACTGTCGGGCGAATCGGTACGCTTGTGTGTTTCGAGGCCTTGTACCCTGATCTGGTGCGTCAGTTTACTCAGCATGGGGCCCAGCTTCTGGCCAACCCTGCAAACGATGACTGGTTTGGCCACGCAGCTCCGGCACAGCATTTGCTCGATATTGTGAGTTTGCGAGCAATTGAAAACCGCCGCTATATCGTGCGCCCGACAACCACCGGCTTCTCGGCTGTGATTGACCCCTACGGGGGCATTGTCGCGCAGAGTGGCTTTGGCAGCCCAGAAATCATCGTCGCATCGGTCGCTCTGTCACAGGTTGAGACATTGTACCAACGTTGGGGTGATGTGGTGGCGTGGGGTCTGATCGCGTTGCCATTGAGTGCAGTCATAGCCCGCGTGAATTGGCGAAAAAATCTCTACAGGAGGTAACACATGCGAAGAGGAATGTTTTTGCTGACTTGTGTCTTAATGATCGGCGTCATCGACCGGCCCATGACATGGGCCGGTGGGGTGGGGAACTCTACCCCCGCGGTTCGCGAAGCCCTACTTGCGCACATCTGCACGGCAGGACCGAACCAAGGACAGCCGTGTGCGGTCCACTGGGTTGGACCTGACCCTTACAACGTTGTCAGTGACGACTGCCCGGGGGCTTGTGTCATCGACTATGAAAGCGAGCCATTTGAAGGAGAGTTCTTTGTCATGGTTGACGATCACGTTGCCGCCCCGTCAGAGCCCGAGACTGTGCTAGAGGTTCCTATTGTAACGGCTCTTTTGTGCGTAGAGGTAAAGAAAAAAGAAGCCGTTCTTGGCAAGCGGGAAGATGTCGGAGAGAAAGATGAGAAGAAGGAAGGGAAAAAGATCCGGCACTGTATCACCGACAGTTATCGACCCACAGCGGACGGGTCTTTTGTTTTTGGTGGTGTAGGGCTTTCTACGAATCCTAACCCGGAGGAGCATTTGGTTTCGAGCGCAACAGAAGGTCTTGCCGATAGCCCACCAGGAATAGAGACGTTGCGGCGTTTCTGGACGTATAGCCTATTTGAGGTTCTGACTCCGGAGAGTGACCTCACGCAGGCGCTGCGTGATCTCTATAAGAAGACTGGGGTAGTCACTGTAGTAGACATTCGCCGTATTGGCACTGATGATCATGTTGAGGATACCACCGGGTCAGTGCTTCGCTTCCTCATGAAGCTGCAGTTTGTGAAGGCTCCACTCCTCGGCCCGTAAGAGGTAGCGGTTGCTCTATTGTTCCGTTTCTTGGCAAGAGGTTAAAGACAAAATAGTATCTTGCGACAGCTTCGGATCATTGACCTCGTTCTCTTGCTTATTCTCGTTTTGTTGTGGCTCGCCTGCTTTTCACTCCATGTGAGAGAGGTCGTATACGGCAGGCTCGCCTGGGTTCCGATGTTTGTAGCGCTGCCGGAGGATGCCCGAAGCTATCCCACGTTTGTGGGTTTCTGGCCCGGCAGCGAGCAGGAAGCTGCTGGGCTCACCGCCGGCGACCAACTGATTCGCGTAGGCCAGACTGACCTGCGTGGCGTAGGACCAATTCGCTTTGTTGCCCTGGCATACAGAGAGGCGCGGTCGAGTCTTCAGGTCTCTCTCTTCTTCGTCCATGAAAAGCAATCGTATGAAACTGTAGTTCGTCTGACGCCCTTTGTCTCACCATGGGGAGCAGTACTGCTGACGTTGAGTTTTGCGGTCGCTGCAGTCCTTGTGTTCCTGCGTATGCCTCACTCTCGCATGGCCCGCGCCGTCTTTTTTGCGAGTATGGCGTATAGCATCCACTGGTGCCCTTTTATGGGCGGCCCCCATATCTGGCAAACCTACGCGTGGGTGGGGATCTACATTCTTTCCTCCTTTTTTATCTTCCCCCTCATATTACGCGCCGCTTTAGTCTTGCCGGAGGAGGTCGCTCCCACGGCCCGATGGATGCTGGTCTGGCCGTGGATCTTCGCTTTGCGCAGCGTAACCGCGCTCGGCTGGAATTTTGGCTTTCCTCTTCCGCACTATATCGGTCTCTATAGTACACACGTACTTGAATCGACATACGCCCTTGCACTGCTCGGGATTCTGACTGGTAATTTTTTTCGCGCCGGCCCGCTGGGGCGCCGGCAGCTGAAATGGGTGATCTACGGCTTCTACATTGGCGGAATGCCGACTCTCGCCGCGGCGGCACTCGCCCTCTTTGAACCGCGCCTCTGGTGGCTACGAGAGGCGAGTAGCGGGACAATTGTTTTCATCCCCATCTGTGTCTTCATTGCCATTGTCCGTTTCAAGTTCTTCGACATCGACCGCCTGATCAGTTCGACGGCGGTGTACACGATTGTGCTCGGCTTGCTGGTAACGGGGAGCGTGCTCCTCACTCCCGGCCTTACTCACTTTACGAGTCGCGTTCTTGGTCTATCGCCCCGCTCCGGCCAGTTGGTTTTCTCCGTGATACTTGCACTGCTTGTGATTCCAGGGCAAACCTATCTCCGCCCGTACATTGAGCGTATTTTTTTTGCGGAGCAGTATGCGCTCAAGCGAGGCATTACCGATTTGCTTCACACGCTCCCAGCCTGTACAGATCACCACGAATTGCTTTCTCACGTCGGTGAGAGACTGAGCGCCCTGTTACACCCCGAGAGTTGTGTGATCTATGCCCACTGGGGAACGGCATATCACTCTCTATTTGTCAAAGGCAGCATTGTGCCGCCGATTTTTGACACGCGTAGCGGGTTATGGGGCGCAGTACAAACACGCAATGTGTACGCCGACGAAGAGGAGTGGCGGCGCGCGGCGCGGGTGCTGCTGCGCCCGTCCGAACGCGCGGCCCTCGACCGATTACGGATAGGATTTGTCTTGCCGCTTGGTCAGAGTACACCACCGCCGTTTTTCCTGGTTTTAGGCCCCAAGCAGTCGGGCGATGTGTACACCGCAACTGACGCCGCCCTGCTACAGAACGTGGCGACGGCCGTCGCTGTGCAGCTTGAGCGTGAGGCTAGTGTTTCATCTCAATGATTTTGAGGGATAACAGGGGTAACGTCATTCCGGGCGAGCAGCGCGAGACTCGGACTCCAGGAGGCATCACTCCAGGCTCGTGCCATATGCTCCTGGATGCCCGCTCCCCTACAAGGCCGGGGACAGGTCCCAGTAGGACTTGGGACAGGCTGCGCGGGCATGACGCCCAGCTCAACCCCCAAAATCATTGAGATAAAATACTAAGCATTGACCGAGAGACTGGGGCTCACAGACACAATCCATTTACAAACGCGTCAGGACTTCCATATCCCGGACTTTTATTTTTCCCCACCAGCGGCGGAACAAGCGTACGCCTTGCGCCATGATTTTTTCCAGGGCTTCCGCCGCCCGCGTACGTACTGAACCGTCTTCATCACGCAGGGCATTCAGCAAAGCCGGAATCCCTTTGGGATGCCGCGCAACGGCTCTCCCAAGTTGTCCTAGCGTGCGGGCGGCTTGCACTCTGACGCCCTTATCTTTGCCTCTCAATACCGTAATCAGTGCCTCGAGAATTTGCGGGCTCTCTGCTACGCTGGTCCGGAGTTGGCCGAGAGTCTCTAGGGCTTGGGTGCGCACGCCACTGTCAGGGTCATACAAGGCGAGTTGGACAAGGTTTGGCAGAACGTCGGACGATAGTGCTCTGTCCCCAATTTGCCCGAGCGCTCTCGCCGCCTCGGCTCGGACCCCGCTATCTTCATCATATAGAGCGTGGCTAAGCGTCGGGACGACCGCTTTCTCTTGCACCGCAGCCGCCCTGGCCTGGCCGAGGGCCTGCGCAGCGGCACGCCGCTTTTTTCTCTCCTCTCTTTGAAGGGCGGTAACGAGAGCAAAGAGAGGCTCAGTTTCTCGACGGTCGCTTGACCTGAGTCGCTGGCCAGAAGAACTGATTGGCGGGATAGTCTCAGGCTCTACAGCTGTCCAGTTGAGGTGATCTAAGGCAGTCTTGACCGCCGCGCGGACGCTTTCATCCTGTTCCTGCTGCTCGTCAAGCCGACCTATGAGCGCTTCGCGCACAGCGGGAATTTGCGTAGCCGGAAGAGGAAGTTGGCCGAGTGCTTCAGCCGCATTGGCACGTATAGGGGCCTGTTCATTATCAAGCGCAGCAACAAACAGTGACAGGACCTCGGCCCCTTGGACCTCAACACTGTTCATCTGTTGGAAGACGCGGAGGACACCGGCTCGAACAAACCAATCGCCTGTGGTCAAGGCTGTACGGGCGAGGATTCGCGCAATCGACGAATGACGGGTCGCGACTGAACCCATCCGCCGCAACGCTTCCACGGCCTTTGCCGCAACAAACGTATCCTGGCCTTGGATTGTGTCTCCGAGAGCCGTGAGCACAGCGTGGGAATGGGCTGCGACTGGTCCCATGTGCCCCAAGGCTTCGGCCGCGCTCGACCGGAGGCCAGACGTAGGCTCATGCAGTTGCCAACATAACCAATCTAGTAGTGATGTTCCGTGGAGGGTGCCGTTGGCTTGTCCGAGGGCGGGTAACGCACGGGTGAGGTGGGGGACAACAGCGCTTGTCCCCGCTTTGGCGTGTGCGAACCAAGCGGGAACTGCGAGGTTCGTAATCCGATCAATAACGGCTTGATACGACCTATCCGCTGTGAGTGACACTTCAGGCACACACATCGCCGCCAGTGCAAGACGGTGGTGAAAAAGGTCGTCTGTTTTCTCGTTGGCGAGGATCTGGAACAGTGGCCGGGGATCCTTAAGTTGTCCGGCGAGCAGCGCAAGGACTTCCTGCCAACGCGGGTCCCACGCTTTTTTGCTAAGAAACTGAGTGAAGCCGTACGACGCATCGTCGACCTCAACCGACCCTTGCCAACCCTGTTCATTAGCGATGCTCGCCAGGGCTGCAGAGACTAAAAATTCTTGTACGGTCAAATGCAGAAAAAAGATGTCTTGCTCGTTCCCGCCTCGCAGAAGGCCGCTGTTGTGGGTCAGATCAGCCCGGAGCGCATGCGCCCACGGAGCAGGGGTTGTGCCATAACCCGCAGTGCGGAGCGCCTGTTGCAGAGCCTGGCCAAATTCTTGCTCAGTGAAGGTCAGACGCCGATCGCCTTGGGCAAAGAGATAGAGTGCGGCTTGTTGCAGCAGGGTGAGCTTTTCTCCTGTACCTGGTTCTTCGCTAGGGTAGGCAATGGTGACGCGTTTGGGGCGCCGAGACAGCAGCTTTTCGAGCGCCCGGTGATACAAGGCGGCCCGCGTTGCCGGTAACCATGCACTGTGTAAATCATCCACAACATAGCAAATAATGCTCAGTAGTAGCGGATTCGCGGCCAAAGGCAAAAGTTGATAGGTCTGATTGAGCTGATCGATAAGTTGCTGTGGTTGATACGAATCTGCGTGCTCGGCCGGAAAGTCACGGATATAAGCGTCACGAGCCGCGTCGTCTAAGCCGCCGAGGGTAAAAATCGGAAAGTCGGCGCAGACGGTCTGATGATGTTCAAAACTCACAGTTCGACACGTGAGCACAGTCGGGCAGGCACGGAAAACCAGCAGGCTGTCTTTGAGGGTCGTGATAAACGACGGGGCGCCGGAGATTTCGTCCAAGCCGTCAAGTAAGAGCAGCATGTCGCCCTGTCGCAACCAGCGTTGCCACTGTTCGGCGCTCGGGGCGGGCGACAGGAATTGGTAACGCTCGGCCAAATACTGGGCCAATTGCGCGACACCCTGCGCACTGCCTTGTTCCTTGCCACCTGTATCACGGCACCAGGCTTCCCACTCGCGCAGCTGAACTCGACCGGGAAGCATTGCGCGTCCCAACAGTCGGATATTGCCGCTTGCGGCTTGCCAGGCCAAATATTGGATAAAGGTGGTTTTGCCGCTGCCCGGCGGCCCCAGAACCACAAACCGCGGCACCTCCTGCGCCGCCGCTTGGGCGTACAGCCGGAACGACTGAAAAACGTCGGCGACCGCAACCCGCTCGTACGTGATCAGTTCCTCGCGTAACTCTTCTTCCCAACGCAGAATGTCCGCCTGACGGAGAGCGGGATCGAAGTCTTCTCCGGCGTCAGGGAGGTACGTGTTAGTAAGCAGTAACTCACGCTTGACTGATCGCAACAAGGGCAAGCGTTGATAGTGGCGTGCGAGAGGAACGGGCCGGCCTAAAATGTCGAGCGATCGGCACGCCTCGCGTTCATACTCAACGATAGCATGCCGGGCTGCGGTGTAGGTCGTGAGCTGACGGACAGCATCAGCAAGGGTGCTGGCTTTGAGGACCCGCAGCGGCTCGGTATCGTTACGTACATATTCAGCCGGGACGTCGGTCTGGTCAGCTGCAACGACGACGACCTGCAACAGACCGCGTTGCGCGTACTCCATTGTTTGCGCGCCCAACTTTTCCCATAGACCACTGACTGGTCGAAGTGCTCCTCCAGGCTCAATAACGGCAGTGACGCCAACGCCATGCAGGTCGAGGGTTTTGAGGAGATCTACAAGAGAGAGTGGGGGCAAAGAGTGAAAATCATCCCCAAGGCGTTTTTCGTCTCCATCGACGTTGAGCATATCACTTTTCTACGGTGCCATGAGGTCACGTGTACGACATACGTGTTGCCGACTCGGCGCGCACCACGGAGTCAGTGTGGACGCCGCCCTCCCCTCTTTCTTCCATAAGACTAAATCATAAGGTGTCAGTGGCGGCTATATTCGTGTCGAGGGGTTCCATCTATTTTCAATCTCTTCTCACCCGGGATGATTCTCGTGGGTAATCGGCGCACTGATGGCCAAATGCACGATGTGAGCTGAGCGTCTGGCCAGAGGGAAACTCAGTGTTATGTGCGTTCCTGCTGCTGAGATCCTGCGACCGGGATCTTGTACAGGCGCACCGCGTTGTCAAAGACCAACTGGTTGAGAGCTTTCTTCCCGAGTGCCGCCTCCACCGACACATGCCCCATCGCCTTGGAGTGGGGCCAGGGACTGTCCAGACCGGGGAAGTCACTCGCCCATAGGAAGTTTTGTAACCCAACCTCTGGCACACGCCGAAATCCGCCTTCTTCCTCCACCTCGAACGTGAAAAAGACTTGCCGCTTCACAAACTCGCTTGGCTTTTCAGAAAGCAAAATATCAGGCTTAAAGACACGGGCCGAGGGATCGCCCCAATCGTACTCTCGGTCGAAACGCCAGAACAAAAATGGCACCCACCCGACCCCAGCCTCTTCAAGAACAAAGCGGACACCGGGATGGCGATCACAGATCCCAGCGAAGACGACGGCACTCATCAGGTCGGCCATCGGCCCCATCGGGAAGTTGGCGACCTTCATCAAGAACTGATTCCGCGGTTCTAGGCCTGCGACGCCCTCGCCTAACTGCCGCGACCCACCGAGCGGGTGCGCGTGTAAGTTCACCGGCAAGTGTGTCTCTGCCGCTGCTGCCCAGACCGGCTCCCACATCTGATGCAACACCGGTTGCGGTGCATTCGCCCAGTCGAAGATGACGCCGGTAGGTAAGCCAAACTCCGCCACTCGTAGCAGCTCGGCCACGGCTTCCTCAGGTGTCTGGCACGGTAACGGGAGCAGCATGATGAACCTGCCGTTCGACTCCGCATACAGCTCCCGCGCCCAGTCGTTGACCACTCGCACGCAGGCTGTACGCAGTTCTGCATCCTTGATGGCTGCGATTTGCTCATAGGGCCCGTTGACGAGTTCCGCATCCACCCCATCGCGGTCCATGTCTTCGCAGCGATACTTGGCATGGGCAGCGCGGAAGATCCCTGGCTCTGTCTCTTCCGCGACTCCCGCCCGCGCATAGCAGGAGACTTTTCCCCAGCCTAGGCCACTCCAACCCACCCCGCTCCAGGGCCTTCCTTCCACGATCCACTGCCGAGTGCCGTCTGGCTTCGTCACCACTCTTGGTCCGGTGTCCTGGAATTTCTTGGGCAGTCGCTTCGTCCACAAGTCGAAGGGCAAGTGCATCACTCGGCAATGACCATCCGCCGAGATCACGCCAAATCGTTTCTCCATGTCGAGTCCCTCCTTTCAGGGTTGCTGACCGCGTATACCTTCCTTATAGAATATGTCCTGCTCATTGCTATAGCAGTAGCAGGTACCGTGTGGCATCGGCAACCTTGCAAAAAGAAAGGACTGCATGCAGTGCTGTCAACTCGGCACCAGCAGCCTCTTTAGCAGCATATGTAACAAAGAGTGCTTAGCCTTTTCTCTCTCTTCAAAGAATTGCGACACAACCGTTGACACCTTCCAGGGACCTTACTATGATGCCGACGGTCCACGACAGCTGCGATGAGGGACGTCACAACTGGAGACGGCAATATGGCCTACGAGACCATTGTGTATAAGAAAAAAGGCAAGATTGCCCATATCACGCTGAACCGGCCCCAGATGCTCAACGCCTACAACGACACTATGGGTGACGAGCTGCTCCAGGCGCACCGCGAGTTTGATCAGGACGACGATCTCCATGTGCTCATTCTTTCAGGTGCGGGGCGCGCATTTTGCTCCGGGGCCGACGTGAAACAGCGCCAACTCCGCCCGCTCGAGGAAATGAAACGCCTTGGTGGGCCGGCGGGAGGCATTAAATCAGCGGGCGGACTGCTCGGCCTGGGCCAGACGGTCAACTGGAAACCGGTGATTGCCGCAGTGCACGGCTATGTGTTGGGAGCCGGCTTTGGCTTGGCCATGGCGGCCGATATCATCGTCGCGGCGGCGGGAACGCAATTTCAAATCCGCGAAGTGCAGCGCGGCCTCGCCGGGGCCCAGCACTGGGCGACTACCTGGTTCTGGGGTGGTGGCCGCTTCGCCACTGAGATCGCTCTGACTGGCCGGTATTTTTCCGCTGAGGAAGCGGCGCAGTTTGGCATCGTCAACCGCGTTACCCCTGCGGGTGAAGTAATCGCAGGGGCAGAGCAATTAGCAGAGGAAATCATGGCCAACCCGCCCCTGTCGGTACGGGCTAATGTCCGCGTTTCACGCTGGTTCGCCCGCCGCATGGAAGAGGAATGCACCTATTACACCGGCGGCTTGGGGTTGCACCTGACGGAGGATTTTCGCGAGTCCGCCGAAGCCTTTATTGAAAAGCGGCCACCTAAGTTCAAGGGGCGATAGTCGTGGAGAAGGAATATCGACATGGCTGAACCAGTGCAACAAAACCTGAGCGGTGTGCGCGTGTTGGACATTACGCAATATATCGCCGGTCCCACGTTAGGCCGGATGCTCGCCGATCTCGGTGCCGAGGTCGTGAAGCTAGAAATGCCACCAGGTGGGGAATACTCACGCCGCGGCGGATTTCCGCCCAGAGTCGAGGGGCAGGCTCCTGCATATGTCTACTACAACCGCGGCAAGCGCAGTCTCTGTATCGATTTCAAACGGCCTGAAGGTGCGGCGATCGTGCTCGAATTGGCGTCTCATTTCGATGTGGTGATCGAAAACTATACGCCCGGGGTATTAAGTAAATATGGCCTCACCTATGACGCCTTCAAGGCGCGCAATCCGCGGATTATCATGTGCTCGATTTCCGGCTTCGGCCAGACCGGTTCCCGCGTCAACCTCCCGGGTAATGATATGACCGCACAAGCGTTGTCAGGTCTGCTGCATCTCACTGGCACCGAGGAAGGCACGCCAGTCTATCCGGGCATGTATTTGGCCGATGGTGGCGGCGGCGTCAACGGCGTCGCTGCGGTGCTCGCCGCGCTGTACTACCGCGAACGCACGGGGATCGGACAGTATATCGATGTGGCGCTGTACGAGTGCGTCTTCCACATTCATGACGTCTTCTTGATGCAGAATCTATTCACGTATGGTGACTATAATCCCGGCCCGACCGGGCGTCACCGTCCGGGTGCCACACCGTGCGGGCTGTTTCAGACGCGAGACGGCTGGATTGTCTTCACGGTACTGAACCACCAGTGGGAGCGCTTCGCCACGGATATCGGTAAACCCGAACTGTTGACCGACGCGCGCTTTAATCCTTACTCCGCCCGCTGGGAGCATCGCCATGAGCTCGAGTCGATCATTGAAGAATGGTTCCGAGCACTTGGCAGCCGGGAAGAGGTGCTAAAGTTCCTGCTCGACCGGCATTATCTGGCTGCGCCGGTGCTGGATCTGCGCCAGACGGTCGACCTGATCAAAGGTGAGGGACGCGGTGCGCTGCAGAATCTCAACGTTCCTGGGTACGGAGACATTCCGCTGCCGAAGGTTCCCTACGTGTTCTCCGAAACGAAGGTGGAGTTTCAACCGATTCTGTCGATGGTCGGCGAGGACAATCGGGAAATCCTGAGTCACTACCTCGGCTACGACGAGCAGCAACTCGACGACCTCCAGGCCGCCGACATTTTGATTGAGGATGCTGAACTGGCAGAAATCCGTGAACGCAGAAAATAGGGATTTGTTGCAACTTCGCACTCGAGGGCAGTTCCACTATGCCGTTCCCGACCCACCTTACAAATAGTGCCCTCAAAGCACGCAGAGCTCTGGGCTCGCGCCGCACTGCGCATGAACGGTATCTCGATCTGGTGTGCTTCATTCGCCAATCGTATCAACCGACAAAGTAGAGGCAGAGAGATTGGGCAGGGGTTCACAAGCGGTTACGACAGATCGCGCGAGCACGGTGGGAGCGACACCTCACCAAAGGGCTCATCGAGCAGATGATAACGTTTCAACTTCTCGTAAAGTGTCGAACGACTGATACCTAGAAGTTTTGCCGCATGGACTCGATTGTTGTGCGTCTGTACAAGAGCTTGGCGTAGTTTCTCGCGTTCAATGTTGTCGAGGAGTGCGTGCGCCTCGGTAATGGCTTGGACTGTCGGTGCGGGCACGAGGTCACGTTCGACGTGATCCTGTACGACGCTTGCCGGTTCGATCTCTGGACCGGGACTCAACAACACCGCCCGTTCGATCGTGTGTTCTAACTCCCGCACGTTACCTGGCCACGACACCGCCATGAGCTGCCGCAGAATAGCCGGTGGCAGTTGTTTGCGCTCCTGGCGAGTACGCGTGCAATACTTCACCACGAAATGCTCGACCAACAGTGGAATGTCCTCGCGCCGCTCGCGCAACGGCGGGACTCGCAATGGCACGACTGCCAACCGATAATAGAGATCTTCGCGAAAATGCTGAGCGCGCACCTCGTGCTTGAGATCTTTATTGGAGGCGGCGACGATGCGCGTATCAACCTTGATTCGCTTGGTACTGCCGACCGGTCGAATCTCGCCTTCTTGGAGCACTCGTAGTAGTTTGGTCTGAAACGTCAATGGAATGTCGCCAATTTCATCGAGAAAGAGGGTGCCACCGTGTGCTTCCTCCCACAAGCCTTTCTTGTTGCTGTTCGCACCGGTAAACGCACCTTTGACATAGCCAAACAGTTCGCTTTCCAGCAAAGACTCTGGAATCGTCCCACAATCGAGGGTAATAAACGGGTGATCTCGGCGCGGGCTTGAGCGATGCAGCGCACGCGCGATTAGCTCTTTGCCGGTGCCAGATTCGCCCTGTAACAGTACCGTGCTGTCACTGCCGGCAATCAACTGGACCTGGCGCAATACCGCGCGAATCGCTTTACTCTGGCCAATGATCTCGGGAAACTCTAGATCACTTGCTACCTGCAGACGCAGTCGCTGGACTTCACGGGTCAGTCGCCGCATCTCCAAAGTTTTTCGTACCACGACTTTGAGTTCTTCCACGTCGACCGGTTTAGTGAGGTAATCAGCCGCGCCATCCTTCATAGCCGCCACTGCCGATTGGATCGTGCCGTGTCCGGTCAGTAAAAGATACGGCAGCCCTGGCTGTTGGATCTTTACATGCTGTACCAACTCTAGTCCGTCCATACCTGGAAGACGGAGATCGGCAATTAACAGGTCGACGTTGTCGGTCTCTAGCAGCGTGAGTGCCTCCTCTGCAGAAGCCGCACCCACGACCACATAGCCCTCCTTCCCTAGCACGCTCGCACACAAGGCGAGCATGTTTGCTTCATCATCAACGACCAGGATTTTCTCAGGCAGTAGCGTCATCGTGCTCATTCCTCATCGGCAGATGAAGAACAAAAGTCGTGCCGTGCCCTGGTGTACTTTGCACGGTAATCTTTCCCCCATGGGCACGGAGGATGCTTTCGCAGATCGACAATCCTAACCCCATTCCCCGCTCCTTCTTAGTGGTAAAGAAAGAGTGGAAAATCTTGCGCATATCTGTAGGAGCAATACCTTGTCCGGTATCACTCACGGCAATCGTCATCTCCGCAACCGAAAGGAGAACGTCCTCAGCTCTGCTATCGCGCGAGAGCAATGGAGCCCCGATCTGCACCGTCAGCGTGCCGCCGTCGGGCATGGCCTCGATCGCATTGAAATAGAGATTAAGCAAAACTTGCTCCAACTGTTGTGGATCGGCTTGTACCTTGGGGAAACCAGGAGGGCAGTCGAACACGGTTGTGACATGGCTTTTCTGTGCGCGCCCGGAGATTAATTCAAGACTGTGCCGAATCAGTGCGGCAGGATCAGTCGCCACTAGTGTCGTCCGCGGCGGCGCAGCCAGCTCCAAGAGGTTCTTCATGAGCTGTCCGCAACGACGGGTATCGTCAACGATGATCTGCAACCGACGATAACGTGGGTCGTCTGTGGGTGTCTCGCTTAGCACATCTTGAGCAAACCCCATGGCGATGCCGAGGGGATTATTGAACTCGTGGGCAAGAGAAGCGGCCAGTTCCCCTAAGGAGACTAAGCGGTCCGAGGCAATCAGTTGCTGCTCACGCTCCTGCGCTAACGTGCGATAGCGCTGTCCGCTACGTCGCAAGCGTTCCTCCCGGCGTTTTTGTCTAGTGATGTCCTGGGTGACGGCCATACCCGTCGAGATAGTTCCGTCTTCGTCACTAATAGGGAGGGTATGCACCAAGAGCGATCGATTCATGTAGAGTATCTCAACCGATGCTTTTTGCCCAGCTAAGGCTTTGCGGTAACATGGCTCAAGGACCGTGCACACGTGCGTGGGTAGCACTTCCCACATCGTCCTTCCCTCAAACCGCTCTTTTGTCATATCACTAGCAGCTAGCCCCATGCCGCCCACGACACGATAGCGGAGGTCTTGATCAAACAAAGCGACCACGCCATTGGGAAAATGCTCAATCAGGAGCCGGTAGGACTGTTCGCTGCGCTGAAACGCCTCTTCCATCTCGGTTCGCGCCGTAACATCAGTGACTAAGACAAGCAGAGCGTCGCGAGTATTAAAGCGAATCGGCACGGCGGATAGTTCTACGGCCATAAGCGTGCCATCTTTCTTGCGATGCCGCCACGCACCGGTCAACCGATGAAAGGCGAGGATTGCAAGCTCTTCCGTTTGCTCAGTATACTCTTGTAATCGGACACTTTCTTCCACTGGACAAATATAGTCGATCGTCATGGAAAGGAACTCTGCTCGCGTGTAACCATAGCGCTGCACAGCTTGTTCGTTCACCTCCAAAAAGCCCAACGTCGTCGGGTCGAAGATCCACATCGGTTGGGGATTCTTGTCAAACACCAAGCGATATTGAGCCTCTGACTCGCACAAGCGTTGATCACGCTCCGCGCGGGCAGTGTTTTTCGTCGCCAGCTCACGGCGAAGCTGGGTCGCTGCATGTGCGACCTTCTTCTCTCGCAAGGTGTCTTTCATAGCGTCCTGAGACTACCGCTCATAATCGACCGAACTCATAAGGTCGAGGCCATCGAACGACCTGGCAGCGATCCGCTCGTATCGGGCTGCACCCGCGGTCGGAGGATGTCATGCAGCACCATCCATACGTCGTGCCCATTTGTGGCGTGGCGTAAACGCCCGCGTGCATCTTCGCTGCCAAGCGCACGAGCCAATGCCGCAAGGATTTCCAATTGTACGTCATTCGCTCCTGCCGGCGTCAAGAGCAAAAAAATCAGATGAGCAGGCAAGCCATCCGGACAATCCCAGTCAACACCTTGAGTCGAACGGCCCAAGGTCAGTACTGGCTTTGCGAGTCCGTCGATCCGCGCATGTGGGATAGCCACCCCTTCACCAATTCCTGTGCCCATCAACTCCTCGCGCGCACAGACAGCGGTGACAAGCGCTTCGCGGTCTGGCATACGATCGTGTTCAGCTACTGCCTGACACAGATCCTCAATGACCGCCCGGCGCGTCGTACCGCGCAACTGCGGGATCATGGCGCGAGGAAGAAAGAGTTCAGCAATCTGCACCTGCCGGCGTCGCCGGATCGACCACGCCAGCCACGGCCCGACTATGAGTGAGGAAACGAGTGCGGCGATGACAATAGCAACGAATACCGGCGGCGTGAAGATGTGAAACCCGAGTGCGAGCTGAGCGAGAATGATCTCGGTCATCCCGCCTGGGGTGAAAGCAATCGCCACCGACAAGCGATCCGCACGCGACAGCTCCGTGCCTAGCACTCCCGTCCAAGCACCAACGAATTTGCCTACCACAGAGACGACCACCACAAACAGGACCAGTAAGAAGTCGAAGTTGGCAAAAAAGTCGAGTCGTAGACCGACACCAGCAAAATAAAGAGGAACAAAGAGGGCATGGACCATCTGACTGATGATCTGTCGAGTCCGTTCTGATAACGCGCGCGCTTCACCAGCCATGATTCCCGCAAGGAAGAAACCGAAGAGTGCATTCAGACCGATCCACTGCGTCACCACGCCACAACACAATCCCAAGCAACAGACAAAGGTCAGAATCGCCCCTGGTTGCTGCGGCAGGCTCAGGTTCAGCGCGTTAATGGCACGATCAACTAGGCGCCGTCCTAAGGTCAAACACCCGGTAGTGAACACGATGGTTGCGATGAAGACGAAGGCTATAGAACTTATAGCCAGCGTAGAGTGGACCGTGAGGGCAAGAAGCACACTAAAAATCACCCAGGCTAAGACATCGTTAACGGCATAGCCACACAACGTGAGCAGTCCCAAATCACTCTTAAGCAAATCAAGGTCGTGCAGCACACGTGCCATCACCGCAATCGCACTGATGGCCATCGTCGTGCTCAGAAACAACGCGAACGTTACTCGTTGGGTAGAGTCACCAAGGTACCGATCCGGCAGCAGTCCTGCGGAGAGGACGAAGCCAAACAACAATGGAAGGATAACGCCAATGATACCAACCTTCAGGGCCGGGCCCCGTTGCCGCCAGGCGGCGGAGAGGTCGACTTCGAGCCCGGTTTCCAGCAGGAGAAACAACACGCCAAACCACGATACGGTTTCGAGCATCGTACGCTGCAGAGGATCAGGGGGAAACAACGTCTGTTGGACGTCAGGAAGGACACGGCCAAAGAGTGTCGGTCCCAATATGATGCCAACCAGAATTTCGCCGACGAGTGGCGGATAGCCCAAGCGGCGTAGGACCTCACCACAGCTTCGAGCGAGGCCTAAAAGCAATAACACTTGGAGCAAGAAGAGTAACAATTGTTGCTCGTTCACCATCAACTCCCGCTGTTCCACGTTATCGCTCGGGCGGCAGGGGAAAAGGAGAATGCCTTTTTTCGACTCCCAGACTCTCAGACTCTTTTTTTCCTTTTCCCCCTCCTCACAGAGATGGGCTGCGCCTACCATGATGCGCTTAGGGAAGAACCCATCTCTTGGTGTGTTTTCTCTACAGGTGACGGAGCATTGCTACGAAATCTTCATCCCCTGTTGGACGAAGCGCGCGGCCATATCAAACGCCGGATGCACCTCGAAGTCAACTTCTCGCCAATAATCGAGCATCTTGCGGATGTCATCATGATTGTCAGTTTCAAAGACATAGACATCAGACGTCTCTGTTCCCAGTGCTCCATAGAAAGCGACCGTCCGGATACCAGAAGGCTTTCCTCCCTCGTTCCACCATTGCCGGGACTTGGCCATGATGTCCACGTTCTCAAAAACGGCACGTGGTTTGTTTTTGACAAAGGCAATATACAGCATACATTCTCCTCCATTCCGTGGAGTTAGCTGGGTTAGCGGCGCCCCATCTGTTTAGGGCCTTTGAGTTTTTCGCGTAACTCTGACGTCGGCATCGCTGGTAACGTCATGATGTTCACCGTGCCACGGGACCCCAGGTCCACTGAGAGGTGCGCAACGGTTGCCTGATCAGGAGCTTCGACAAGCGTAACAAAGTCGTACGCTCCTAACACGGCATATTGGCCGAGGACCTTGCAGCCAAACTCCTCAATCTCACGGTTCACTTCGTCCAACCGGTCGGGATTCTTATGCAACGTCTGGCGTCCCTCTGGGGTCAAAGTACTGAGTAAAATGTACGTCGGCATGACAGCCTCCTTTTGTTGCGTGTCGCCAGCACTGAGAGTGTATAAACCAACAGCAAACAATCCTGTCGCCTTCTGGTCGTGTTATCTCAGCCTCGTCGGTGGGCCGCGGATGGTGTATCCTGGGCTGGTTATCATCACTCGCTCCTCTCTCGGCACTGCTGCCGCTGTAGTAGCGACATATTCTGAAGAGCAGTCGCTCAGTCTGCGGCGACGCGGCGGACCTGGGGGACACGGGCCAGGCAGTCAGAGTGCGAGCGGTTATTTTTCAGCCCCACCAGCAGTGGTCGGGATACCGGTTGCGGGTGTTTTCACCGTGTTCAGCAGTCGTTCTAACAGGCGCTCTCGGGCTTTGAGAAACCCCCGATATTCGTGATCATCAGTGTGACGAATCTCGTGCCGGAGATTGGGAAGCTCTCTTTCGAGCAACTCGGTTAATGCTTGTTGTTCTTGTTCATCCAGCTGAAGCGTGATCATGCCGTACCTCCTGGTACATCGTGACTGATGTCGGAAGAGAGCAAAAAGATTGCCACCCTCACAGCCTGTTGGTCTGCAAGTACAGCTCGACTGAGGTCACCATACAAAGCAATACGCACCCCTAACCGCTGAGACATTCTCACTGTCGTTCATATACTACCCTATATTTCACGACATTCTTACTCCCAGGAAACCTTCGCCACCACCCCGGCCGCGGACAAAAGTCTCTTGCCACATTAGTGCCTGGCTCATAGGGAAGCGACTTCCTTACGCAGATTTGGGTCCGTGCTGAAAAGATGAATCGCTTCAATCAAACGGCGGATACGTACTTCCTCTCCGGGAGCCAACTCCTGCAATAGACTACCAAGCGTCGGACCAAATCCCTGAATCCACATCTGGTCGAGCCGCTTCAACAACGTAGTTCCTCTGTGAGATCGATTCGATCGCTCAGAGCTAAATAGACCTGTCGGACACGCCATTCGAATTGCAGCAAGCGGTCTGATGACAGTGACACATCCATATCCGTGCTCCACGACACGAAGCGGCTTTACCATGTCGTGCAAGCAATGTACCACCTGTGTGTCCGTTTCCCTCCGCCCTCAACCTCCGTCAGTTGAGTGCGAGAGCTTGGAGTCGCAGCCAGGTTTTCTTTTCTCTGTCCGAGGAGATCGGACAGGTAAAATTCAACCCATTAGCAAAATTGCGAAAAACTCTATAACTCTCGGTGACTAAACAGACAATGAGGGGTTGTCCCCATTGTCCGGTCAATTCGGACAGTGAGCGGACATAGATGTATAGGCGCTCAGTTCTCAGCTCTTGGGAAGCCTTCGGCATTCAGCTGTCAGCTCTCAACTTCTACTGCAATCTTGTAGTCTACCTCTTTTTTATAGCTGATCGCTGAGGGCTTTTTTTACTAGCTGATCGCTGAACGCTTACGTCTATCCTCCAGACTCCAGTGTCACCTCGCAGGGCCTGCGAGTACAGAAGCAATAAAGCTACACGCGCGACTACATCATTAGTCTGGCAAAAGGAATCATTCTTGCTAATCAGAGCAAGTTTCAGGGTGAAAGGAGAATTACATATGAGTCTTATGAGACGGTGGACCCTGTTCGCAACCTTCGTGCTCTTGTCGAGCACTTCCGGTGCTTACGGGGATGATCTTGCTGAGGTGCGGACTCTCTTTGACAAGGATATCCGCCTGCTGAATGCACACAACAACGACACCTTCAGCGCTACCGCGCACGATCAGGTCGTGCTTTTTGGCATTCTTTCCCCATTTGCTACCAAGGGCAAAGCAGCCCTGCGGGAACTCGTTGCGCAATACTTGAATGATCATACACGGATAAATTTCATGTCCGTCAACCCTGAGTATTCTGTCACCGACAACAGTGCCGTGGCCTGGGGACATTACACCATCAGCGAAACCCCAAAGATCGGGCCCCCAGTCAGCATTTACGGGCGCTACACGTTTACCTACACTAAGATCGGTGGCCGGTGGTTTCTTGCAGCTATGCACCTCTCTCCACTGCAAGGTTATCAATAGGCTACTGTTGGACGGACATCCATTCCTAACCGTAGGAGGGACGCTATGCGATATAAAAGAAAGGTGATGGCATTAGCTCTGGCAGTATTCCTCTGCTGGTTCTCAAGTGCGCACGGCCAGGACTTGGCAGCCCTACAAGCGAGTCAGGACTTAGCTGGGCTGCAGCAACAGTTTACCGCTGATATCAACGCCCTCAACTCGCGCAATCTCCCCGCAGCTATAGCTACGGTGGATGATCACCTGGTTCTGTTTGGCATTTTCTCCCCGTTTCCGATTGAAGGGAAAGAGCGATTTCGTCAAGCCGTGCAAGAGTACTTTGACAACTATGACTACGCCGCGCTGGCGGTAATCGCGCCTGAATATCAAACAATGGGAGCGACGGGGGTTGCGTGGGGTAATTTTCGCTTGGCGACTCGGCGCAAAGGCGGGCCGCAGGAATATGCCGATGGACGCTATATGTTGACGTATACCCGCGCCAGTGGCAAATGGCATGCAATTAGTATGCACTACTCGTTGCTGGAACCCCTAGTGAAGTAACTGTTCGGTCTGTCACTGCACGCATAGTTGGAATGGGGAACCTACGGAGCTTATAACCTAGGCGGTCAAAATGTGAGATGATTTGACAACCATACTTGACTCGGTGCTCACAGTGGGCGTAACAGAAAATTATGCACGTAACCTCCAAACGTGCACAGAGGGTGAAGATGGAGCGCGCCCAGTTGAAGGACCCTCATTTTACGGATCAGCGGAGGTAGCCACTATGGAGGATAGTATTCCCCCTGGCTCAATAAGCCCGCTATTGGCGTGCGCGAACAACCGCCGGTAACGAAATTAATAAGGGGCAGTGTGTGAACCGTTCTCAGCCTGACACGCGATGCCTGTAGGCACGGATCAACGAATGATCCACGACGCAACCCAGGCTGGGCAGATACAACACACAAGAGAGTCTGGAGAGTGCCCTATAGACGGCGAAGATTGTTCCCACGCAAACCGATAAGCGGGCCATACACGTAGGAACTTAGCGGTAGACGTTCCAGCGCGGGATCTGCGACGAGCGGGGTGCCTTTTCGGGAGGGGTACCCTGTTTTCGTTTGGGCAGGAATAGTTATGTGCGAGCGACCCCCATGAGCTGAGGATGGTAATCCGCCCTCTGTGGCATCACGTTTGCTTGATAACGTCATAGAGAAATAGCACTCACTGAGACATACATAACTCTAACTCTCCACGTTCCTAAGCCGCTCTGCTCTTGTCTCGAAACATGCACCTCAGCTTTGATCTCACTCCCCTGCTTCGCGGTTCTTATCGAACGATCGTTATGACTGGCCGTTTCTTAGTCCATCTGTGGACAAGACGAAGCTGTGTCGTGTCCGATCGGACAGACATTCTAGATATTTGCTGGACACGGCCGCAATCGGTACAATAAACTGCCGAGCTATTCAATCTTCTGTTTGACAAATAAGCTCGCTTCACAGGTTATAACCGGGTTCTCTGCTCGGCATCAGGCCGCAATACGCATATAGAGCCGCAAGTAGAAATTGTGGATACCGAGACCGTGCAGCGGGATCTCTACAACCGTGCCGTCCCGAACCATCGGCGGAATCCGGACCCGTACAATCTCTTCTTCTTCAATCAGCCCCTGCTCTTCACAGGCGAGACAGGGAAAGGACCAGCGACGCCCAGAGCCATGACAAACCGGGCATGGATAGAAGACCGGCACGCTAATGGGAATCGTGCCTCCCCTGAACGCCTCATCTGGGGAGAGCAGTAGCTCCAGTGTCAAGCTTTCTACCCGCTCTGCTTTCGGAACCCCAAACCCGGTAAAGTTCCGACGGAACCGATGAAAGAGCGGTTCGAAGGACGGATACACAGTGTGGAACCCTTGCAACAGCGACATCGGCTCCGGCACCAGGGGTTCAGCTTGTGGTTCATACGGAGTCACGATCGGCGCTGATGATGATTCGACTTCACCCTCGGCGTGATGGAGTCCCTGATTATACACTCTTCGACGGTCGGGATCGGAGAGGACCTGGTAGGCTTCAACAATGTCTCGGAAGAAACTCGTCCCTTGAGGACCAATGCGGTCGGGATGATAGTGCTTGGCCAGTTCCCGAAACGCGCTGCGAATACCGCTGGTGCTCTCGGTGCGGGATATACCCAAGACAAGGTAATAATCTTTTGCGGGCATTGACTGTATCCTCCTCTCACATCGGCGGTCAGGCTCCGCTGAGTGTCCATGCGAGATCCGTGCCTATCGCCTCAATTGAGGCGGGCTCCGGCTGAGCCCGGCTATCCCTACAGCTGGACGTCGCGTACGAAAATTGTGGTTAGATGCTCTGCCGCAGATAGCCTCCTGCTCGTGCTATCGCGGTCGTACACACGCACGCTGCGCGCCTCACTGTGTCGAGGTTTGAGCCTCGTGCGGCGAGAACAAGTGATCGCTGTCCTGTAAGTCGCGTGAGTGCGCAGCAAAAAAATAAGTTCGTTGTTGATGTTGTCAAGAGTACAGTCGGCGTAGGGTTTGTCGTGGGCCGTGGCTTGACCCATCTCACGTGGGGCAGCAAAGGCACTTTGCCAGCGTCATCGTAGATGTCTAGTAGTGGTAATCACCATCAGTGAATAAAGAGAACGAGCGCGATGCATGAGAACCACCATGAGCGTAGCGCCCCAATTGGCACCTAGGGCAGTCCCGGAAACCCCTTGACGACGACGAAAGTTGAATTATTTTTTTCTTGATCCAACAGATGCGCATCTGTGGACCAAACGAGAAATCTCTTCATTGTATAGGAGGTCCATATGCCATTGTCACGCTTTTCTGCAGAGTTTGATCCTCTGGATATGTTGCTCAGCCTGCAACAGGACCTCGCTCGGGTCTTTGAGAACCCATCGGGGTTCGACCTTGGCATCTCAGGACGTGGGGGCTTTCCTCTTGTCAACGTCTTCAGTGAGAGCGACAGCTACGTGGTGCGTCTCGAAGTGCCCGGAATAGTGCCTGAGCAGACGACTGTAGAAAGTCAGGGACGTACGCTACTGATCAGCGGCACTCGTGACGACGCTCTCCCTGAAGGCGCGAGCTATCATCGCCACGAACGAAACCTGGGTCGATTCTCTCGCGCAATCCAATTTCCCGATGAGCTTGATCTTGGGCGAGCCGAGGCGTCATACCGAAACGGGATACTGACTATTCGTATTCCCAAGAAGGATGAAGCGAAACCGCGACAAATTACAGTGCAGGCGGCATGACGCACATGCCAACCCTGGCACAAGGAGGTCTATAGCTATGGCAAACCGCGAATTGACTACGTATGAAAAGAAAGAACTGACTGGAAACGAACCTACGCGTCCTGGCCGGACTTATATGCCGGACGTGGACATTTATGAGACTGCTGAGAGTCTTTGGTTGCGAGCAAATATGCCTGGCGTCGACGAAGATGCAATCGAGGTGAACGTTGCCAACGGGATCCTCTCGCTCGAAGGTCGCGTCGCGATACAGGACTATGAAAACCTGGTTCCTGTCTATACCGAGTATAACGTTGGCAACTACACGCGTCGATTTACACTCTCGCATGAGATCGATACCGAGCGCATTGCTGCACACATGAAACACGGTGTGCTCGAAGTAGAGCTACCGAAGACAGCTCAGGCCAAGCCACGACGCATCAGCGTCGCGGCGCAATAATCGTGGTCGGCACCCAACCGCGGTGCCGACGCTCGTTATTTCTGTGGACAGGCAAAATGTCTGTCCCGCTTAAAGATGAGTTACCAATTTGGCTCCAAATTTCATGTAGCCACTACGGATCATCGTAGTGATCGTCCTACGCTATTTCAGGAGGTATTCGATGCCAACACGATTTCGACCCTTACATGATCGCGTCATTGTCAAACGTATAGAGGCAGAAGAAAAGAGTCCCGGTGGGTTAATCATTCCCGATACGGCGAAAGAAAAACCCCAAGAAGGACTGGTGATCGCCGTCGGCCCGGGAGAGCAGAAAGATGGCAAGCTCATCCCAGTTGAGGTACGAACAGGTGACCATGTGCTGTTCGGAAAATACAGTGGAACGGAAATCAAACTCGACGGAGAGGAACACCTCATCTTACGAGAGAGCGATATTTTGGGAGTTATCGAGCGATGACACAGGAGGTGAAGTATTATGCCAGCAAAAATCGTACGATTTAGTGAAGAGGCGCGAAAGCAGGTGTTACATGGCGTGAATCTCTTAGCCGATGCGGTAACAGTGACCCTCGGACCGAAAGGCCGCAACGTTGTGATCGAAAAATCGTGGGGTGCACCGACGGTCACCAAAGACGGGGTGACGGTAGCCAAAGAGATTCAACTGGAAGACAAGTTCGAAAACATGGGCGCACAGATGGTGAAGGAGGTTGCCTCCAAAACCTCAGATATTGCCGGAGACGGAACTACCACCGCGACGGTGCTCGCGCGTGCGCTCTTTACTGAAGGCTCAAAGATGGTGGCAGCCGGACACGATCCTATGACCCTCAAGCGTGGGATCGATAAAGGCGTAAGCAAAGCCGTTGAAGCGCTGAAAGCACTGTCCAAACCCACCCGTGGCCGCGACGAAATTGCCCAGGTCGGTACGGTCTCAGCCAATGGCGACACGACGATCGGCAACATCATTGCTGACGCCATGGACAAGGTCGGCAAAGAAGGCGTCATTACCGTGGAAGAAGGCAAAAGTCTGGAGACGGTCCTCGATGTTGTTGAGGGGATGCAATTCGACCGCGGCTATCTCTCCCCGTACTTCGTGACCGATGCCGAACGTATGGAAGCTGTGCTTGAGGACCCGTACCTGCTCATTCACGAAAAGAAGATTAGCAACATGAAGGACTTGCTCCCGATCCTAGAGCAGATCGCTAAATCAGCAAAGCCGTTGTTGCTGATCGCCGAAGAGGTTGAAGGCGAGGCCCTAGCCACACTAGTTGTGAATAAACTCCGAGGGACGCTCAACGTCTGTGCCGTGAAAGCTCCCGGATTTGGCGACCGTCGCAAGGCGATGTTAGAAGACATTGCGATTTTGACCGGTGGGCGCATGATTGCGGACGAATTAGGCGTCAAATTGGAACACCTGACGCTGGACGACCTGGGACGCTGTAAGCGGGTGGTGGTCGACAAAGATAACACTACCATCGTTGAAGGCGCAGGCAAGAAAGCAGACCTCGATGGTCGCATGAAACAAATTCGTGTGCAAATCGAAGAGACGACTTCGGACTATGACCGGGAAAAGTTGCAGGAGCGGCTCGCGAAGTTGGTTGGGGGAGTGGCGGTGATCAAGGTCGGGGCAGCCACCGAGGTCGAGATGAAAGAAAAGAAAGCGCGCGTTGAAGATGCCATGCACGCGACGAAAGCCGCGGTGGAAGAAGGCATTGTGCCCGGCGGCGGCGTGGCGCTCGTGCGCGCCGCAGCGTCACTGGAGAAGATGGAGACAACGGAGGGCGAGCAATACGGGGTGCAGATCGTGCGCCGCGCGATCGAAGAACCAGCACGCTGGATTGCTAAGAATGCTGGCGCCGATGGATCGGTCGTCTTGGAAAAAATCAAGACGAACACGGGAGCGTTTGGGTTTAATGCCGCTACAGAGGAATTTGCAGATTTGCTCACAGCAGGCATTATCGATCCGACCAAAGTTGTGCGCACAGCGTTACAGAATGCAGCATCGGTTGCTGGGCTGCTGCTGACAACTGAAGCTGTGATCGCCGAGAAACCTGAAGAGAAGAAAGCGACACCTGTACCACCACCTGCGGATTTCTAACTCAGGTCAATGTTGGTGTCGTGTCCGACCGGACAGACACGTCGGACATTTTCTGAACACGGTGCAGTCCCTTGCATCAGCCAGTCTCCGGTCACGCAGGACATGGGGACTGGCAGCAAGGATGCGACAGTTAAGCTCGTGCCGGAGATGCGAGGAATCGCAAAAACTCGTCGGAACCGCGGGGACAGTACGTTGTCCTTTGGTCCGAACCATCGGCATCACGCTAACTGTTGCAGTAATCCCTTCGCCGCTTGCAAGTCCCTCGTACCGAATCCTCTTCATCTGTCGCGGCGGGTCAGACTTGCTAGCAGCTCGATCACCACACGGACCATCCGTTGCGCCAACCGTTTGACTCCGCCAAGGTCCTCACTCGTGAAGCGTCGCCACAGAAACGTCCGGGCTGGGCCGCTCTGCTCACTGAGGGTGACCATAACACTGCGCCGGTCGGCTTCTTCCAAGATAATCTGCCACTGATTGACAAGACATGGCGGTCCTAGACAGTAGTGCGGCCAAGACGTTTCAAACTCCGTCGAGAAGGCGCGAAAGAACGCGGTAAATCGTTCTGACGCTGCCGGTCCCGCCTGAGCGAGTACGGTAATATGATCGGCGCTGGGGAGCCCCAGGTCATAATACACTTTCCGGAGGGGTGGGCTCTGAGCCGGCGTACAGGCCGTCAACAAGAAGAGGCAGAGGATCAGCAGGTTCATGACACGTCTCCATCAAGCGACTCGGATCATAGGCGCAGGCATGCCCGGTGTGGAGTCGTCCCTCGACACTCATAGCCGCACTGCGGAGTTGGCAGAGCCCTTTCACGCTGTTGTTGAGCCACTACTCTTCTACAATCTTCGCGACAAGGGAGCAAAAAGCGAGCCAATAATCGGGCGCAGCGTCCGTTACGTTGTGTGATAGGGATCGGAGGCGTCACATTCTGTCCTGCCGCTACGCTGCCGCGTGAGACTGGCTTCCATTGCCTGGCAAAGTGACGATTACGTATAGTCGCGACATGATCAACAGACAGTCAAACGCCGGATCTATAGCGCGGCCTATGAGCGCGCCAGAACCACACCTCCTTACTTGATCGCAACTGGATTGACCGGCGAGCCCACCGCTCCAGAGAAGCGCAACGGCTGAGCAGCCAGCAGGAACGCATACGCTCCATCTTGGGCGCAGTCCTGACTTAATACCTCCAAATCCCAAATCTCTCCCAGCATCATCCCCATGTCACGAATAGTGAGGAGATGAAACACTAATGCTGCATCTTCAACCTCCGACGGAAACACTTCCACCGCAATGTTGTCACAAGCAACCGCTGCCGCTTGCTTATTGTGGAGCCACTCCGCACAGCGCCAGCTCAGGCCGGGAGAGTTGATCGCCCAGGCTTCACCGTCGCGAGTTTCAAGGAAATTGACACGCCATCCTGTCCGTACGATGACCACATCACCCGGCTCGACACTCACACCTTCTGCCTTTGCAACTTCTTCTAAGTCTTCGGGCGAGATAATACTCTTGGCAGCTAAGTATTTTATGCGGCGATGATGGGCCACGTCCAACAACACTCCACGGGTGGTGATCAGTCCTCGGCCAGCGACCTGATCAATACTGTCTTTGGTTGCCCCGAAGCTGTTAACCGCTGATGCCGGATAGCCGTTATAGAGCTGACCATCATAGTATACATGTGAGAGCGCATCCCACTGTGTGCTCCCCTGGAGTGGCATGATGATGTAGTCGTCGTTAAACCGCATGGGGCCTTTCCAGAACTCACGAATTTGCTCCTCAGTGCTTCCACCCCAACCCTCAAGGTGACGTGCAGCATCCTGATCGCCGCCGTCGACAGACATAATATGAATGGGATTGCGCCGAAAGCCGTGTGCGCCTTGCGGGCCATAAGCATCGATCGGGATGCTGAGTGGAATCGTGCGTCCTTTGCGTACTAATCCCGCCGCCTGCAATATCTTCTCCGGGGTGATATAGTTCAGGGTGCCCAATTGATCATTTGCTCCCCACTTGCCCCAATTGCGTACTCGTTTTGCCACCTCGCGCCAATGGTCTGCCATTGTTTCCTCCTTTCGCTGCCCGGGGAAAATAGTTGAGCAGACGACGTCGCGCAATCTGCTCTGCTTTTGGCTAGGGGTTCAGTTTGATGCGCGTATGCGCCTTCGTAGGGGCCCTCAGCTTTTTCAATTCAGCCTTCGTCCGCAGATCTCCAACTCCCATACAAGAGTCCGGGCATGAAGCTCCTCTACAGGCCGAGGTACCACTATCCTGAGTGGATTGCGCAGCAATATCCTTAGTCCCCAGCCATGTTGGATGCGAGGGATCGATTTCCGTCATGCCCGCTCTCGGTAGCAACTTGGCCTAGCTACGCGGGCATGACGAAATCCAACCCACACGTATTAATGAGATGGACTACCAGCCACCGCTGTACGCTGCGCCTCATCTTTCGCAGTGGGAGCCTCGACTTTGTAGAGCTTCTGCGCATTGTCCCAGAGAATTTTGCGCCGCACCGACTCCTCACAATCAGAGAGACCACTGGTAATCCGGGCGTGCACTTCATCTCCATACAGCGAAGTCGGATGTGGAAAGTCGGTCTCAAAGAGAACGTTGTCCACGCCGACTTTATCGAGCAGGCGGCGTGGCGCCGTTTGCTCGAACCAGTAACACGCGTAAACATTGCGGCTGAAATACTCGGAGGGAAGGAGGTCGAGATCCGGCCGATCCTCCCTCACCCGGTTGCCTATAAACTGGTAGTCAAGTGCTTCGAGCGCGAACGGAATCCATCCGACCCCACTCTCGACCGACACGAACTTAATGTGAGGATAGCGCGCTAACACCCCCGACATTATCAAGTCACTCAATTGGATACCATTGCGGAGGAGAATTTCGACTGAGAGTTCGGTAAAGGCAGCCATACGACCGTAGGCCGCGACCTTGTCCTTCCGCAGCCCCAATTCCATACTGCCAGAGCCAACATGGAAACTGATCGGCAGATCGAACTCTACTGCGACGTCCCAGAGTGGATTCCAGTATGGATCGCCCAGTAAAGGCTGACCGAAGGATTGCGGCTCGCCAGTGAACAGGATGCTTTTATGTCCCAGGGCGACACAGCGCCGCACTTCGCGCACCGCTGCCGTGACATCCCAGAATGGTAGCGAGGTAGTGGGCAGCAGTCGACGGGCATCTACTGATGCCCACTCGGTTTGCCAGTCGTTGTAGGCCTGGACGCAAGCGAGCATCAATTCGGCATCGCCTAATTTGAGGAACTGCTGGCTGCCGAAGCCCCCGACATTTGGATACATCACCATGGCCCAAATGCCCATGTCATCCATATACTTGAGCCGCGCCTTGGCATCGTATGCGCCGGGGTGCATCTCGTCATAGGTCTTGGGCCAGTTCTTCATGTCGCCCACGCCAGCGGTGGCACTCAGCCCCGGACTCGCCAGGCGCTGGTTCCCCAAGACCCACCACTGCCGCCCTTGCGTATCGGTGTCGACGTGCGGCACGGCCTCGCGCATCCGGGCGGGGACACGGCTGGTCCAAACGTCCGGCGTCTCCGTCACATGGGTATCAACGTCGATAATTGTGTAGCCACTCATGACTGTCCTCCTTTAGTTCACTATCACTATCTTATCGCCAGTGAGAAATTCAATCGCGCCGTACTCGCTTTGCCCTTCGCCGTGTTGGAACATACTGAGCGCAATGAGCCACACCCGCAGGATTCTCGCCGGTGGTGCTCCGACCCAGCGTTTGTAGTCTGCATAAAGATTGCGCTCTTCCTGCACCCATTGCCCCAAACCCTCAGAACTAGAATGTAACACCACGTGAGTCTCACGCGTTTGCCATTTTCATAGCGTGACGTGCTTCGCGCGCACGCTCAATCTCGTGTACTGATGGAAGCTGAATCAGCTCGATCATCTGCCCGTCGGGATCCTCAAACACTACTGCCCGTGTCGCACCGTACCCCGGTAGCTCCAGCACTTGTGGCTCTGAATAACAAGCGATGCCCCTCTCCAGCAATCGCCGATACACAGCCTCCAACTCTTCATCCCTGACCGCGAACGACAGTAAGAACGCGCCGAGACCGCCGGCTCCCTTGGCTGGCGTCGGCGTCGTAGGAGGCGGAGAGAATTGTATTAATTCTACCTCTCCGACTGTGCTCATTCCTTGTTGCAGAATGACTGAGCGTCCAGTGGTCCCTGGACGCAGGCGCAAGAGGCGGTCGAGGCTCGGACTCCCAAGCGGCATATCCAAGGTTTTGCGGAAGCCAAGGATATCGCGGTAAAACGCAATCGATCGTTCCATGTCACTGACCGCAATAGCAACGTGATGAATTTCGCTAAAGGCCATAATGCTTGTCTCCTTTTGTCTGCTTGGCTGTGAAAGGCTTCTGCCGTACTGGGCGATCATTCCCCTCCGGCAAAGCAGCCATCCGTCTTTCGCGAACGAACAGGAGTGTTGTACAGCAAAAAGACTGCAGCCGGCAAGCTTTGGCACGGTTTGGGAATTGGGCCAAAATTTCGGTCTCTCCGTGCCAGAGACGCTGCGTGGATTTTGGCGTCAGTCACAACTTAAGAATACTGTTATTATCAGAGCCGCACATAGACGTCCCTTCTCCTCGACGGGGAGAGCGGCAAGTTGTCTCTATCAAACTGTTTATACCCTCAATGGGAGCCTAACGACCGGCCAGTTTTTTCCCCGCGGTAAAAGCCCGATCTGTGCGGGCGGGAATCGTAATGATGATGCGAAAACCCTGCTCAATCCGTTTCGCTACGTCCTCCTCACGAAACGCAATGCATGCACACGGCACGTTGCATTGTTTGCAGGCACTCAGAATTTGTTGCATTCCCTCTTCCACTCGCGGATCAGCGAAGTTGCAAGGGACGCCCAGCTCCATAGCCAAGTCGCCCGAGCCCGCCCAGATGGCGCTGATGCCTTTGACTGTTTGCAAAATCTGCGGAAGGTTCCGTACCCCCTCCACTCCTTCAATAAGTGGCATGAAGAACATCTCGCCCTGCGGATCCAGCGGCCACAGATCAGCCGCCGCCGTGTACTCCGGTACGCTCAAGCCCCAATACCGTGCGGCCCACATTGGCGCCCAACCACGCTGCCCTGCGGGTTCACTATCCGATGCCCCCACGGCTTGTGGATAACGGCAGGCAATCACTGCGGCGCGGGCCTGCTCGACCGTATCCAAATGCGGCACGATGAGCCCATAAACGCCCGTATCCAGCGTTTGCTTGATGACCCACTGATTGTGCTCCCGCGCGTTCGGAGGCACACGGACAAAGGGGATCATGTCGGGTTGGAGGCTGCCCCTGGTGGCAATACGCTTGCGATCTAAGAGGAACTGCAACGAGAGACGCAGATTGGGCAGGTGAAAACCTTCGTGTTCCATCTCAAAGATGAGGAAATCATACCCCATATCGCCAAACGCGATGGCGTCATCGACATTGCCGGGTACGAGGATCGCACCGCCAAACACGACCTTGCCTTGCTCCAATAACTCAACGACCTTATTGAGGCGTCCGGACTGTGGCATCGCTCCCTCCTTGGGTAAGATGTCCCTCCTATACCTCTCCCCGCCTCAGAGGACAAGGATTAGAAAGCGGGGAGGTCTCTTTCCGCTTAGTTGATGTGATAGAGAGTAACGGTGTTTTCAAAGACGAGTTACCGAAACGCATGTGGCTAGTAACGTACGTGCGGATGTTTGAGGAACGCACCTCGCATGTCCATCGCGAGAGACTGTAGTTCGTTGACAAAGATTTCTCAATCTGGAAGATGTTTTTTCATATTCATGAAAAATCTAGAGATTGAGCGTGCACAGCGGAGGATGGCTAAGGCGGACCTCACGATAGTAGAGAAGCAGGTGACGCATAGATTCGCACCAGAACATGACACCGGCCACTCTTCATGCGCGCTTGACACATCCTGTTATTGATGGCGACGGTCACTGGAAGAAACGTAAGGAACAGTCATCGAAAAGCAAGCTGCGGAGTATCTGCAGGCAGTCCACGCCTTATGAGAAATAAGCAGGCCGATGGCCGCAAGGTTGGGGTGGAAGCGGTGACAAGCAAACCTGTGCGAGGAGAGGACAAGATAGTAAGGCAAGATGGTTAGCAGCAAGAAGGAGAACCCGTGATGAGCTACCAATTCATTCTGATCGATGACCCCCGGCCTCTGGTCCGGCGCATTACCCTCAACCGGCCGGACAAGCGCAACGCCCTGAACAATCAACTCCGCACCGAGATCCTGCAGGCGTTCGAAGCAGCGGACTGCGACCCCACGGTGCGAGTCAGTATCCTGCGCGGCGCGGGTGGGTGCTTCTCCACCGGTTACGATCTCAGCATGAACAACAGCAAGGGCCAGCCGTACTACACAGCGGGCGGCGTAGGGCAATGGCCCCGGCACGTGATTGAAGGCTCCTTCCGCTTCCCTGACCTGGATCGGTTTGATATCGAGCGCGATCCTCTTCAACGAAACGGCAGCGCGACTGCTCAGTAACAGTTGTAAAGGCGAGGCAACACCCATGAAACTTTCTCTCTTTTACGAGTTGACGACCGCGGATCCCGATGTCCCGGGGGCGGTCAAGCAGCGGTTTGACGAGGCCTTAGAACAGATCCAACTGGCCGATACACTGGGCTTCAACACCGTGTGGGCGGTGGAGCACCATTTTCTGCCGGGGTACTCGCACATGTCCTGCCCGGAACAGTTCTTGACCGCAGTGGCCATGCTGACCAAACGCATCCGCCTGGGCCACGGCATCATGCACATGCCGTTTAAGATCAACCACCCGTTCCGAGCGGCGGAGCATGTCGCTACGCTGGACATCCTCAGTGGCGGACGCGTAGAGTTTGGCGCCGGCCGGGCAACCTCCCAAGAGGAATTGTTAGGCTTTGGGGTAGACCCAGCTGAGACGCAGTCCCAGTGGGAAGAAGCCTTGCGGATCCTGCCGAAAATGTGGACGCAGCGGGAATTCGAGGGGTGGGAAAGCACGCACATCAAGATCCCGCCGCAGCGCGTGACACCGCAGCCCCTGCAACAGCCCTTCCCGCCGATGTGGGTGGCGTCCACCCAGCCCTATAGCGTGGAGTTTGCCGGGAAGAATGGACTGGGGTGTCTTGGCTTTGGCGTTAGTGATACCCACAGTGGCAACATCGTGCAAATGTATCGCGAAGCCATCAAGCAGGCCAAGCCCGAGCATGGCGTGATCAACAACCAGTTCGCAGTCTTGCGCGTCGCTCTGTGCGCGCCGACGGATGACGAAGCGATTGCCATACAGGAAGCGAACTACCGGCTCTTCTATGAGCAGGTCACGGGCCTCTTCGCGCCGTGGCTCGAAGACAAGCCGCCTCCGACCTACGAGTACATCGTCCAGAGCTTGAAAGAGCAAGTAGCGATGGGCCAGACCTACACGATGAAGGAACTCGTCGAAGCCGGCCAAGCGATTATTGGCAGTCCAGAGACCTGCGTCCGCTTCATTAACAATCTTATTGACGCTGGCGTCGATGAGGTCTTGTTGTTCATGCAGGGAGCCACCACCCCGCATGCTAAGATCTTGCAGTCGATTCGTCTCTTTGCCGAAGAGGTACGGCCACAACTCAGGCGGCCGTAGACTGCGAAGTGATTCCGCGCACTGACCAGGTCTGAAGAGAATAGAGAAAGGAGGGACATCATGGACTTTGGCATATTCTATGAAATTCAGGTCAACAGCCCGCTCAAGCATCGGGAGCGCGAGTATCAGGCGTTTCATGATGTGATGAATCAAGTAGTCCGTGCGGAAGAGGTGGGGTTCACTCACTTTTGGACCGTCGAGCATCATTTCCAGGTTGGTTTTGCCCATTCATCCGCGCCTGAAGTGCTGTACGGCGCGATCTCGCAACGCACCAGCAAGATCCGGATCGGTCATGCAGTGGTGCTCTTGCCGTTTCCCTACAACCATCCGGTCCGAGTCGCCGAACGCGTAGCTACGCTGGATATCCTGAGCAACGGCCGGGTCGAAGTCGGCACCGGACGCTCGGCCACGCAAATTGAGCTGGGCGGCTTCGGCATCCCATACAAGGAAACGCGCGCGCGGTGGGAGGAAGCGCTCGACATCATCACCACCATCTGGAAGAGCAAAGACGGCACTTTCTCATACAAAGGCAAGTACTACGACATTCCGGAGCGAACCGTGGTGCCGATGCCGATTCAGAAGCCCCATCCCCCGCTGTGGGTCGCCTGCACCGGCGAGGATACCCATGAATTGGCCGGCAAACTGGGACTCGGGCTGCTGTCCTTTACGTTGCTGGTCAGCCCGGAAAAACTCGGACAGCGCGTGCAAGCCTACCGGGCCGCGATCAAGGCCGCCAAGCCGTATGGCGCGTTTGTCAACAATCGAGCAGGCGCCTTCGCAATGACGCATGTCGCCGATACCGATCAACAGGCGCGCGATGAGGCCGAACGCGCATTCATGTCCTACGTCAATACCACATTGCGGGTGAACGCGGCCGTCATCGAGGCCAAAAAGACGGGCATCGATCCCAAGGAAGGCGCGGGAGCCCTGGTACCGGACTTACCGGCACAGTACGAAGGACTCGATCCCAGCACGGTCACCATCGATTCGCTGATTGAGCGCGGCATGTGCATCTGTGGCAGCCCGGATACGGTCGTGAAGCAGCTCGAGCACTTACAAAAGACGGCGCAACTCGATCACTTCATGGCCATGATGCAGTTCTGGTCGATCCCGCATGAAAGAACGATGCACGCGATCGAGCTGTTCGGCAAGTACGTCATCCCGCATTTTCGCCAGTCTGTCACACCTGGTGAATCCGCGGTGGCAGGGGGCGCGTAGCTCGAAAAGTAGGAATCCTTCAGTGCGCCAGACAAAACGACGCCACTGCATGGGGAAAGGCAACCTGATCGTTCATGAGGAGAGATGACTGCCATGAAACTGAAAGACAAGGTCGCAATTGTCACCGGCGCCGCGTCGGGAATCGGCCGCAGCGTGGCGCAGGTGTTTGCCCGCGAAGGCTGCCGCCTGGCGCTGGTCGATATCAACGAGGCCGGACTCAATCAAACCCGTGCCAGCCTCTCAGGTGTCGACGTGATTGCCGTGCCGGCTGATGTCTCGCGCTCCGCAGATGTGCAGCAGGCGATCGGCGAGACGCTGGACAAGTATGGACAGCTGACCACGATGGCGCATTGTCACGGCATCTCGCTGATGGAGGACACGCGCATCGTCGATGTCCCAGAAGAGGTGTTTGATCGGACGCTCGCGGTCAACCTGCGCGGCATTTTCCTGCTGTGCAAATATGGCGTCCCTGCGCTCAAGCGGTCCGGCGGCGGTGCCATAGTCAATTTGGCGTCAGCAGCGGCGTTGAGCGGTGGGGGTGGCACCTCGTACACGGCCAGTAAGGGCGGGGTGACTGCAATCACGCGGGCGATCGCCTTTCAGCACGCCGCTGAGAGCATCCGCTGCAACGCGATCTGTCCGGGGCCGGTGGATACGCCGATGCTGCAGATCTCAATGAAGAAACTAGGGCTTAAGACGATGACATCGCGACCCGGAACGATCCCGCGCATCGCGCAGCCCGAGGAAGTGGCGAATCTGATCACCTTTTTGGTATCCGACGAGGCGTCATTTATCACCGGTGCGACCTATACCATTGACGGCGGCATGACACAGCATTGAAGGGTATGATGCAATTCGCAGAGTGAAGATGAAGGGGTAAATTTGCCAGTAAAAATGTACTAACGAAAAATGGGAAAATTAAGAGCAAAAACGTACCACCTTCGTACTGGGCTGTTCCCGGGCACTAAACCCATGGTGTGTAAGTGTCCAGTAGAGCCATAACCCCACGACCAGGAGCAGAACGACGCTCACCAAGAGAATTGCCTTACCAGTGCGCATTAGCCCAGGCTCCTTCAAGCCGTGTTACTCACGATAAGGAGTGCTAAGCACACACTACATGATTATCGCCCTTTTGTCTGATGCGGGGTGTGCTCTGTCTAGGTAACTGATTTCGCATTCGCACTTGGCAGTAAGACCTCGCGCGCGACGAATTCTCCGCTTGGGAGTTTCGTGCCAAAGACGGTCAGATGGTCGCCCGTCTGAATCTCTTCTGCCGATGCCTGGGCATCGCCACGCTCAAATTTCGTCTTGTCCTGAAAGGTCACTGCGGTGGTACCACGCGACATTTTGAGGTTGACGCCCTTCTCTGAGCGTGACTCCACTGTGCCAACGGTCGGCTTGCCTTTATGCAGGCTCGTGTCATGGGCATAGGCAGCAGACCCAGTGAGCACCGCTGCAAAGGCAAGGGCGGTGAATATCATGTGAGTCATCATAGTTCTCCTTCGTACGGTAGTGAGGGATGACTCAGGTTACTCCTCGTTCGCACCGCATCAATACTGGTCAGCGTCAAAGAGCTGTTCAGGTGCAAAAGACGTCTGCGGGTATTGGTACAATCCTTCCTGCTGCTCACCACAGTGCTAATGGAACTACTCACACGCGGTGCAGCCACCAAGCGGTGTGCTTATAGTGACGTGTGCGCACTGCCATTGGCGGTAGAAGTGTCCGCAGAGCAACGTCCCCTCTCCAACGGCTGTGCACGGTCTCTTCACTCTAGTCATCCGAGTACCGGCCACCATAGTAGCCTTGGCCATAGTTGTAGTTGCCGTAGTAGCCCTGGTTATAGTCTTGGTCGTGATAGTCCTGATGTTGGTCTTGTAAGTCCCGATGCGCTTCCCGATGTTCCCGTTTGAGCCCTCGGTGCAGCACCCGGTGTTGCCGCCTGGTCATAGGATATTGATGGGCCATCTCATGCCGCGCATCAAGTGCGTCGTGCTCGGCCTCATGCTCCTCATTGAGGTAGCCGTGCATCCGACTATGGGAGCTCCTATAGTTGTTGTCATAGTTATAGTTATCGTCATCATAGGCAAACACAGCGGGCGCGAGCCCAAGTAGTCCAGCCATGGGCACTGCAAGCAATACGGTTTTCAACTCACAGAGTCGCATACACAATCTCCTTTCCCGTTCCTCACTGAGGAAGTGTTACCGGGACTCATCATGATAATCCCGATGCTCCGTGTTGGGCTCCTCGTGGGCCGCTTGGTGCTCGGTATTCAGGGTCCCATGCTCCGCGCGGTGTGCGCGCCGTAGCCCGCGATGAAGACGGCGGTGTTGCCGCTTAGTCATTAGCTGGTTATGTGCGTGGCGGTGAATCGCACCGAGGTCTTCATGTGCAGCCTTATGCTCTGTATTCAGGTCCTCGTGCGTAGCGGAGTGCTCTTCCTTGAGGTCGTTGTGTAACCTCTGGTGTTCGTCGTACGCAGAGGCCCCTGGCACCACTCCCAACAAGCCAACGAACGGGAGCACGGCAAAGAGCGTCGATGTCCGATATCGTTTCATACAAACCTCCTGTATGAAGAACTCTGGCTCGGAAGAAAGGTCGCGAATAAAACTCTATTTACTCCTCATACGCAGAGGCACGCGGTCTCTAGCGGTAAAATTCTCTCGTCGTCAGCAGAGGAGCAACCCTCATGCCAACCCAGACTGCTTGAGCAAGTGCGGGTTCTTGCACGCAATTTTGCCGTCTGGCACTCCAAGAAGCACTAAGACTTCGTGCTCCGACTGTAGGGATTTCATCACAGGTGTAGATGAAAAAAAGAGAAGCAAAGTTGAGCCGGGTAGCTCGCTCACCTGCCCCTCATTACCTCCACACCACCCCAGACCAGGCTCACTCGCGCCTCACTTCAGCGATCACGGCCCCTCAGACTCCGCGCTGGGCCGCCAGCGGCTGGTGCCTACGCCGCCCAGCCGCGGACCGGCACGCGGCCTGCTGCGCAGCTTCTCGGGACCTGTGCTCGGGCGCGCGCCACTCGGCGCCACGTATAAGAGGGGTCAGGTCTTTACTTTAGCCACTGGCTCCTATCCTCTACCCTCTTCTTATTCAGAATATGTAACTTATGGTGAGGCGCATACCAGTGTTCATGGCAAAACCGGCTCCTTGACTATGCCATTCTCGACGACGAATAGGCGACTAATAAGTCGACCTCTTGTAAATTTTTCACTGTGAGTGACGAATTCCAAGCGAGCAGAGCGAGAATTAATTGCTCAAGTAAAGACTTAACCCCTATTTTTCTCTATTTTTCTACGGGAACCTCGACTACCTCAAGCCGTCGGCGGACGCGGCTGACGCCTACCTCGACGAGATTGGGCGTGGTGCCTGGAAAGCCGAGATGCGGCTCATGATCGAGTAGCACCACAAGATCACAGCCTACCGTGGCGAGCAGCGTGAGTGGGTGGAGCCGATTCGGCGCGCCGACTGGTGCGACGTCTCGTTCACGATGTTCCACTTCGGATTGCCGCGGAGCTTCGTGAATGAGGTGCGCCAAGCGTTCCCGCGGGGCGCGTTCTACCCGGGTCACGTCTACAAGGCGATCGGCAAGGGGATGATCCGTCACCCGCTGAACCCGGTGCCGATCATGCGCTGGGGACTGAGCCTCTCCCGCCTCAGAAGGGTAGGTTTTTCGCCTACCCTGTACTTGTCGCGGGGTGCCATCCGTCTGGGTGGGCTTGGGCGTCATGCCCGGGCAGGCATTCAGGCTGTTTACCCACGACTGTCGGCCGCTTGCTGGATTCCCGCGTTCGCGGGAATGACGCCTCGTATTTTCCCTTTAGTAAAAACCTACCCCTGAAAGCACCCTCACCCTCCTGCGTCAACTCTCGGTGGAAGTGCATGCGGCTGCGCGGCGCGACCCGGAGGTGCGTAAGCTGCTCGCTGCTTATAACGAGATGGCGCTGCGAAAAATCCGTGCACTGTTGGAGGTCGAGAAGCAGGCGAGACCCCGTGATGCGTTGTGGGCTCCGGAGTATACCGCGCGCGCCTTGATCGTTTTCCTCATGGGCCTCAACCATATGGATACCCTGCATCCGCAGCTCGTCGATGACCAGGCGTGGCGTGAGTTTGTCGCTGCCCACGTCGGCGCGCTCCTGAGTCTGAGCACACATAAGGTGAGGAAAACGCGCCCGACACAAGGACGCGCCTCGGTCCGGAACGCGAAACCAGTCGGTCAAGAGGAGCGTTAGCATGAAATAAGCGACGTTGTTGCATTTCTTGACTAACCGTACCCCCGAAAGCAAAGCACCTCACTTCCCTAATCTCAGCTTTGTCTAATCCGAGGTATGACAACATCTTCTGCAGCAAGCCTGGTCCTATTTCCTTCCTTCTGTACGGTGGTGTTGATGCTGTCGATCTCTATTACGTTTCTTTCCTCACTCTCTGTCACGAAGGAAAAAGAGCGACCACTGCCAGAAGGAAGGCCTCGACCGACTCCCGCAGATGCTGTCACCTTAACCGTACGAGTCGTGAACTTACCCAGAGTGCGTGCCAAATTGTCGATACATCCATAGAAGAAAAACGGACCCAACTAGCGCCATAATGAATCCCGCCGAGTCCGTAGGGCCATACCATCCGAGACTCCGCCCAATAAAACCGCCAAGCACTGCCCCGGCAATGCCTAGGAGAATAGTGATGATGATGCCACCTGGATCACGCCCAGGCATGACGAGTTTTGCTAACGCTCCAACAATTAATCCGAAAACAATCCAACCGATCATGATGTCCTCCGTGCGTTAAGTAAGCATGCTGCAATAGAGCTCTACGTGTGCAACATACGCCTACAGGTTACTTTGTTACGTTATCAATAGCGCGATCGATGCTCCGGCCGGCTTTTTGTGCTGGACCGGGCGGATCAACTGCATCCTTCATATTTTCCACTGCACGATCGATATTTTCTCCGGCGCGTTGAGCCGGCCCCTTCTGTACACATCCGACGGCGAACACTGTTGTGGCCATAAAGAAAACGCCGATAACTAGACTCCTCATTTGTTTGGTTGGCATAGCTCGTACGATGTCCTTTCCTGGTTGTTATTCGTAGTGTTTCTCGCTCACCGAGCGGGAACTTTCGCTCCCTTTTTGCGAGCTTCCGAGAGCCCGATCGCCACTGCTTGCTTGCGGCTCTTTACGGGCTTCCCACTTTTCCCACTTTTGAGTTTGCCTTGCTTGTATTCGTGCATTGTCTCCTTCACAGTCCGCTGAGCTTTTGTTCCAGATGTGGCCATCGCACAGTTTCCTCCTCTGCTCACAGAGACAGGGACAAGATTATTATTACCCCACTCTTTCTCTATGCAATATGCAAGGGAGATCTTCAGGGTACTCTACCCTCAGGAAGGCATTCTAGAGATGCCGTCCCCCTCTATTGTGAGAATGTCTGTGCTAGAGTGCCAGGTATGCCATACCGTTCAGATTCTCAGCCTGCTACTCCGGGCCATGCCTCCCCGCCTCCGCCACCCCAGACGGTCGAGGACGTGGTGCAACAAAATATCGACACGATCCTCCACTTGGACCACGCGGCCCGCGCCCAGCGCACCCTGCCCGATCGGATGGTGGACGCGATTACCGCCTTCTGCGGCTCCCTGGCCTTTGTCTGGGTGCACGGCGCGTGGTTCGGCGCCTGGATTGGGGAGAATCTGCTGCGCGGGGCGGCGGGCTTTGACCCCTACCCCTTTCCGCTGCTGACGCTGCTCGTGTCGTTAGAAGCCATCTTCTTGTCCACCTTTATTCTGATTAGCCAGAACCGCGACTTGCAACTCAGTGAGCGGCGCAATCAGTTAGATTTGCAGATCAATCTGCTCACCGAGCAGGAGAACACCAAAATGCTGCGGCTGCTCAAGCAGATTGCAGACAAGGTGGGGGCCGAGGTCAGTCACGATCCGGCGCTGGCGGTGCTGGAGCAGGAGACGCAGCCGGGCAAGTTAGTGGAGCAGATCGAGCAGGCGAGCGAGACTACGAAGCAGCAGGCGCAGTCAAAAGTGTAAAGTGTAAAAATCTAGATTTCACCAGTCGGGCATGCCAGAGCAAGTTGGCGTCCCCACTAACGGACATGAGTATCAGTCTGAAGCCAGAGGCCAAAGAGGCTCTGCTCGCTGAGAGAGATTCTTCGCGAAGCCGGTCTGAGCGTAGTCGAAGGGCCCAGGATGACACTTCCGTAAGGTTCACCCTCAATGTGTGAGGCGGTGTCCTGACACTGGCTGTCACAGTACGTTTAGATTGTTACCCGTACAGAGTGCGTGGCGCCATCGAGTCCGTGAGGAGGACGGTTGCTTCTTCCTTCTCTGTGTTTTCCCTTGACAAGAACCAAACAAATTGTTTGGTCCGGCGCGAGCATGGAGTCAACACCGAGAGTGGGGCGAAGCGTCTTTCTTGCCAAGAAAAAATAATAGTGCCTCATGGGTTTGGTACGTTATGGATGCAGTTTTCCCTGTTTGCTCGGGTATTTTCCATCCTCACGACACGAAGGACCACGAGATTTTTTTACAACACTGCGAGGTTGTCAGAAGAAGAGGTGCTATCTAGAGTTAGCTCTCGGAAGTGAATGCGGTGGATGAACTATTTCTTTCACACTATAGCTACAGAATGAGAGAAAGCGCTTGCATACAGTACCGCGGCGAGGTAAAACACAAGAAGTTGCAGGTGCTTAGCCTCGATGAATGGAAGAGCCTTAGTAGTGAGAAAAGCAGTGACTAGACGAGATATCCAGCCGTCCCGAGGTTTTGGTGCCGAGGAAATACAGCATCCCCGCCTCCCTGATGCGGAAACTCGTTAAGGGTGCCTCCGGTGCGAGTTCCTCATCTGACCGCCCAGCCGCGTCGTCCCTGAAGTTCCTCGGCTGGGCGGAACCATAGCCGAAAAGTGGCAGTCAAGCAAGTTTGGGTTCGGCAGCCTCTTCACCGGCATGCTGGCGCGATGGGGTACTTCGACGTTTGTCACAGTTTGTTAAGTTTCCTTGTGTTCTTCTACTTTGTGGAGGAGCGCGTACGCCTCGTGCAGGAGGTCGTGGTGTGCGTGGTGGTGAGAGTCAGTCCGTACCGGGCTTCGAAGTCACAGCAGAGATGCAGGACGCGGCACAGCATGGCCAAGGTTTCCGTGCCGTAGCTATGCGCTCTGCA
>Ga0081539_10000427_pt1 | contig 89575 bp, 90 predicted proteins | sample TabmetS4T2R2_FD_71023 | JGI IMG/M metagenome (GOLD analysis project Ga0081539, IMG submission 71023) | Tabebuia heterophylla rhizosphere microbial communities from the University of Puerto Rico - S4T2R2 | ecosystem: Host-associated > Plants > Roots > Rhizosphere ...
GGTCGCAGTTCCATCCGCTGCTCGCGAAGGCCTTCGTCGCCCTGCGCCGCGGCGAGGATCCTCTCGCCGCCCTGACGGCCGAAGAGCACGCAGAGGTGCTCCGCCTCGCGGGCCGCCGGACCGACCGGACGCTTCGCCGCAGCTTTCAGCTCCCGTGGGAGTGGGTCGCGGCGGGCGCGCTCGTCGTCGCGCTTCTCGCCGTCGCGGCCGGCCTCGTCGCGGTCGCGGTTCCGGCGGTCTTCGTCGCCCTCGCCGGCCTCGTCGCCGACCGCCTCGACGACTACCGTGCGCACCGGCTCGCGGCGAACGTCCGCCAGATGCTCGCCGAAGGCCTGCCGGCCAACGCCGTCTTCATCGCGCTCGTCTCGAAGCTCTCGCTCACCTGCGACCTCCGCTGGGCGGGGCTCTTCAACTGGGGCGGACACGATTACCAGACCGAGTTGGCGCTCGAGTGGCGGGGCGGAGCGCCGGCACCGCCGCTCTCGGCCCTGACGAGCTGGCTCGTCCGCGAGGCCGACTCGAGCACCGAGCTCCTCGTCGCGAAGGGCGCCGAGCTCGGCCGTCCGCATCCGCACCTGGTCGTGCCGCTTCGCCGCGGCGAGTCCGTGGCCGGCTACCTCGTCCTGGCGGTGGAGGGCCGGATTCCGCGCGCCGTGCGCGAGGCGCTCGAGATGACGCTGGAGGCGCTGGCGCGGGGCCTCGTCCCGGCAACCGAGCCGACTCTCGTGCCGCTGCAGGCGGTCTCCTAGAGGCACCGCAGCGTGTTCCTGCTTCCGAGCCTCGTCATCGGGATCGTCTTCGCGCTCCTCGTCGGAGGACGTCCGAGGCGCCTCGTCGAGCTCGAGCTCAGGCACGGCTGGTCGGTCTTCGCAGCACTCGCGCTCCAGGTCGTCCTCTTCTCGCCGCTCGGCGACTGGATCCCGGAACGCATCGAGGATCCGCTCCATCTCGGCACGTACGCGCTCCTCTGCGTCTTCGCCGTCGCGAACGTCCGCACGTACGCGCTGATCCCGCTCTTCCTCGGGATGCTGGCGAACGCGGCTGCGATCGCGGCGAACGGCGGTGTCATGCCGGTCTCAGGCCGGGCGTGGCAGGCCGCGGGGCTCGATGGGTTCGAGCACTCGAACGTCGCCATCGCGAGCGGGCACCCGCTTGCCTTCCTCGGGGACGTCTTCGCGCTCCCGAGCAGCCTTCCCCTCGCGAATGTCTTCTCGGTCGGAGACCTCCTGATCGGCGCCGGGATGATCGGCTTCGTCGTCGCCGTCTCGACCTCGGACGGGACGAGTCGCGCGCTCGTTCCCGGGCGCCTGGCGCGTCCGCTCCGCGACCGGTCGTTCCGCCGTCTGACGGCCGGGCGCCTCGCCTCCCACCTCGGCGACTGGCTCACCCTCGCGGTGCTCGTCGGCTGGATCTACAAGGCGACCGGCTCGACCGCCGAGGTCGCCGTGCTGATGCTCGTCCGGATGACTCCCCCGATCGTCGGCGCCGGCCTCGCCGGGGCGCTCGTCGACCGCGTGAGGAAGGAGCGGGTGCTCGTCTGGGTCGAGGTCGGACGCATGCTCGCGGTCGTCGGCGCCCTCGGCGCGGTGGCGGCCGACTCGGCGCCGTTGGCCTTCTGCGCCGTCGGCGTGCTGGGCGCCCTTGCCGCGGTCGCCGGTGCGACGGTGCGCTCGCTCGTCCCGTCGCTGCTCGCGGAGGAGGACTACGCGGCCGCGAACGCCGGGCTCGGGATCGCGCAGGACGCGGCGATGGCAGCAGGAGCCCTCGGAGCCGGCGTCGCACTCTCGGCCGCGACGACGACGATCGCGCTGGCGTCCGCAACCGTGCCGTTTGCTGCGGCCGTCCTCTTCTACGCCGGCGTCCGCGCACGTCCGACCGCCGGCTCGGACGTCGGCGGCGAGCGGGGAGCGCTCTCCGGCCTCCGCTACCTCGTCGGGCACCGGCGCCTGCTCACCGTCGTGATCGCGTTCGCCTCCGCCACCCTGGCGACCGGCCTGACGAACGCGACGCTGCCCCGCTTCCTCGACGGAGATCTCCACCTGGGCGCCGGCTCGTACGGATTCGGCCTCGGAGCCCTGGCTGCCGGGCTCGCGATCGGCGAGGCGGCTGTCGGCCTGGCACGCGTGGGGGAGACCGGAACGCGCTGGATCGGCGTCGCGCTCCTCTTCATGGCCGGACTCTTCCTCCTGCTCGGTCTCACGCAGGACGGCCCGACCGCGCTGCTCGTGCTCGGGCTGATCGGCTTCGTCGACGGGACGACCGACGTCCTCTTCGACACGGTGGTCCAGCGCGAGACGGACGCCCCCTACTACGGCCGCGTCTTCGGGTTCGCGTCCGCGTTCATGATGAGCACGATGATGGGCGCCGTCGCCGTCGCGCCGCTTCTGAACCACCTTGCGTCGCCTCCCGTCGTCATCCTCTCGGCCGCGTCGGCGCTCGCGGTCGCCGCCGCGATCTCGCTCGTCGGCTCCCGCCCGAGCAGCGAGGAGCCGCGTGCCGGCACGACGTTCCAGCGCTCGCCCTTCCCCGCGGTGCGCCCCGCCGAGTGGGGCGAGGCGGCCTGGACGGCGCGCGACCTCTGAGCCGGGGTGGCGCGGGTAGGATCGCGCTCGTAATCGAGGGAAGGGCTGCAGATGGAATGTGACGTCGCCGTTCTCGGCGGCGGCCCGGGCGGATACACGGCGGCCATCCGTGCCGCCCAGCTGGGGGCCAAGGCCGTGTGCATCGAGAAGGAGGAGGCGCTCGGCGGGACGTGTCTGCGCGTCGGCTGCATCCCGACGAAGGCCTGGGTGCAGACGGCGTTCGCGCTGAAGGAGGCCGAGGAGACGTTCGCCAAGCTGGGCGTGAAGGTGAGCGAGCCTGAGCTGGACTTCGCGGCCGCGAACGAGTGGAAGGCGGCGATCGTCAAGCAGCTCACCGGCGGTGTCGCGAGCCTCTTCAAGGCGAACGGCGTCGAGTGGGTGCGCGGGGCCGGCCGCTTCACCGACGCGAACACGATCGCCGTCGAGGGCGCCGAGGACGTGACCTTCAAGAGCGCGATCGTCGCCACCGGATCCTTCCCCCTCCGGCCGCCGATCGAGGGCATCGACTCCGGGCGCTGCGTCGACTCGACGGGCCTGCTCGCCCAGACCGAGGTTCCCCGCCGGCTGCTCATTCTCGGCGGCGGCATCATTGGATGCGAGTTCGCGTCGATCTTCCGCCGCTTCGGGAGCGAGGTGACGATCGTCGAGATGCTTCCGGCTCTGATCCCGCAGGAGGACGAGGACGCGTCCATGGAGCTCCTGAAGCAGTTCAAGAAGCGCGACGTCGACGTCCGGCTCGAGGCGCGGTGCGACCGGGTCGAGGAGACCGGCGACGGCCTCACGGTGCACGTCGGCGACGACCGGATCGAATGCGACCTCATGCTCGTCGCCACCGGACGCGGCCCGCTCGTCGAGGGCATCGGACTCGAGGAGGCGGGCGTCGAGTTCGACCGCAAGAAGGGCATCTCCGCCGACGAGCACCGCCGCACGACCGTCCCGCACATCTACGCCGTCGGGGACTGCGCCGGCTACTGGCAGCTCGCGCACACGGCGTTCCGCGAGGGCGAGGTCGCGGCCGAGAACGCGCTCGGGCACGACGCGACGGTCGACAACCGCGGCGTCCCGCGACCGATCTACACGGACCCCGAGGTCGCGGCCGTCGGGCTGACCGAGCAGCAGGCGCGCGAGCAGCATGGGGAGGACGTGGTCACCGGCTCCTTCCCGTGGGCCGCCAACGGGCGCGCGATGATGCAGAACGAGACGATCGGCTGGGTCAAGTCGATCCACGAGTCGCGCTACGGCGAGCTGCTCGGCCTCGTCATGGTCGGGCCGCACGTGACCGACCTCGTCGAAGCGGGCGTCGTCGCGCTCGACGCCGAGTCGACGGTCGAGACCGTCGCAGACGGGATGGCCGCGCATCCCACCCTCTCGGAGGCGATCAAGGAGGCCGGCCTCGTCGCGCTCGGGCGCGCGATCCACCTGCCGAACAAGCGGCGCGCCCCTTCGCCCGCGTAACGGCCTCGCCGTAAGCAAAACGTAAAGGGGGTCGCAGGTTCCGCGCGGCCGCGGCATCTTCTACTAGTAGGAGATGGCGCCCCTCTTCGCCAACGCGCTCGCGCGCCAGTCGAACCGCTCCTTCGAGCGGATGTACGAGCGACACGTCCGTGACGTGTACGCGCTCGCGCTCGGCATCCTCGGCAACCCGGACGACGCCGAGGACGTCACCCAGACCACGTTCCTGAACGCCTACCGCGCGCTCGAGCGCGGCGACGCCGTCGCAAACCCTCGCGCCTGGCTCAGCGCAATCGCGCACAACGTCTGTCGCCAGCGCTTCCGCACCGCGTCCAGGCGTCCGCAGGAGGTCCGTTACGACGCGGAGATCGCCGACAGCCTCGCGGACGACGAGACGCCGACGGCGGACGAGATTCGCGACGCGATGCGCCACCTCGCCTTCAACCAGCGGGTCGTGCTCGTCATGCGTGAGATCGAGGGCTTCTCGTACGCGGAGATCGCCGCGGCGATGGAGCTGTCCGAGTCGGCGGTCGAGACGCTCCTCTTCCGCGCGCGCCGGGCCCTGCGCGAGCAGCTCGAGGCGGCCGAGCGCCCGCTCTCCTGCGGCGCGGCCGAGAGACTGATCTCGCTCCAGCTCGACGGCCGCCTGGGCCGCCGCGAGCGCGGAGCCCTCCGCGGTCATCTTCGCGCCTGCCCGGACTGCGCCGCGTCGGCGCGCCGCGAGCGGGCGCAGAAGCGATCCCTCAAGCGGCTCGCGGTCGCGCCGCTCCCGGCCACGCTGCTGACGAAGAGCGGCTGGTCGCTCGGCGGAGCGCTCGCCGCGAAGGTCGCGGCGGTCGCGGCCGGTGCGGCGATCCTCGGAACGTCGGTCGCAGTCGAAACCGGGTTCGTGAACCCGCCCTGGTCGGGCGCCCGCGCGGCCGGGAGCAGCGAGCCCGCGCGCAGCGAGCCCGAGCGTCCGGTCGTCCCCATCGACGTCTCGACACCCGACGCGAAGCCGAGGCGCACATCCGTCGCGGTCGCCGGTCGGACGCACGCGTCCGGGCACCGAGCCGCGGTTCCGAAGCACCGGACGGCGAAGCACACCGGCCGGGCGCATGCGAAGCAGCACGCGCAACCGCCCCGGAAGCACCGGAGCCACGTCGACAAGCCCGCCGCGAAGCCTGTGCAGCCGAGCTCGAGCGCAGCTGCACCGGAGACGCCGCCCGGGCTCGCGACGAAGAGCGCGAAATCCGTGCGCACGACTTCGAACGTGCACGGGTCTTCCCACTCGAAGTAACCCGTCGTCGGCCTGCGACCTCCGCGGCTCCGCAGCCCGGTTAGACTCGCGCCGATGCTGAACAAGCGAAAAGCGATGCTGGGCTGGCTCGTCTGGACGATCGCGAAGCCGATCGCCAAGCGGACCGTCAAGTCGAAGGCCAAGGGCGCCCCGCGCTCGCCGAAGACCGGGGTCGTCGCGGCCGTCGCCGCCGCGGCCGGCGCGCTCCTCTTCTGGCGGAAGCGCAAGGGCGACGACTCCATCCCGAGCTGAGCTCGGACGTCGTCGTCGTCGGCGCCGGCATGGCCGGCTGTGCCGTCGCGCGCTTCCTCGCCGAGGACGGGGCGTCGGTCGTCGTCGTCGACCGCGGCGGGATCGGGGCGGGCGCCTCGGGCCGCAACGGGGGCTTTCTCTTCCGCCAGCCGGCCGGTTGGATCAACGAGCACCTCTCGGAGTCGGTCGGGATCTACTCGGACCTGCAGGCCTCGGGGCCGGTCGACTTCGACCTGCGCCCGTGGCCGATGCTCGTGCTCGCCGTCGAGGAGGCCGAGCTTGCACATGCGCGCGCGTACGCGGAGGCGGTCGGCGGCCGCGAGGTCGACCTGCGCGAGGACGAGTGGTTCGCGGACGACCTCGCCGGCGGCTTCCTCGTCGAGGGCGCCTACTCGCTGGACGCGATGGCGGCGACGGCCGCGATGGCCGAGGCGGCTCGCGCCGCCGGAGCGGAGGTCCGGCTCGGCTGCGAGGCCAAGCGGGTCCTCGTCCGCTCCGGCCGCGTCTCAGGGCTCGTCACCGACGACGGCGTCGTCTCCTGCGACCGTGTCGTCGTCGCGTGCGGCCCGCGCGCCCGCTTCCTCCTCCGCACGGCAGGCGTCGACGTTCCCGTCTCCTCCTCGCGCGGCTGGCTCCTCGAGACCGCGCGCGTCGAGCCGCAGCCGCCGTACGCGGTCGAGCAGGCGGTGTGGCCGGTGCAGGACGAGATGGGACGGCTAACCGCCGATCCGACGCTCGCCGAGGTCGCCGCGGGCGCGGCCGACGAGCCCGCGCTCGTCTCGCTGCTCCTCGGCGGCAGGCCGGCCGGCCACTGCCTGATCGGCACGTCGCTGGCCCGCTCCCTCCTCGAGGAGTCCGAAGGCCCGGAAACCGTCCGCGCGCTGGCGGAGCGCGCCGTCCGCGTCTCGCCCCACCTCGCCGACGTCCCGATCGTCGCGGCCTGGTCGGGCCGGCGCGCGATGACCCCCGACGGGCGCCCAGTCGTCGGCCCGGTCGGGATCGATGGGCTCGAGGTCGCGAGCGGTTTCTCCTCGATCGGGATGATGACCATCCCCGCCGCCGCCCGGCGGCTGGCCGCGGGCGAGACGCCGCCCGAGCACGACCCCGGCCGCTTCCCGTGATCCGCGACTTCCGCGCCGAGGACGCCGCGGGGGTCGCCGCCGTCCTCGCCGAGACCCAACCCGAGTACCTGAACACGGAGCGCGGCGTCCTGCACCGCTTCCACCACTCGCCGGAGCGCGCCCAGAACCGCTGGCTCGTCGCCGAGGAGGACGGTGCGGTCGTCGCCTACGCCGAGTCCGGCCTCGAATGGCATCTTGCGAGCGGCGAGGTGGCCGGCCTCTGGGTCGGGGTGAGCGAGCAGCAGCGCGGACGCGGGCTCGGCAGCGAGCTCTACCGGCTCGCCGAGGAGCACGCCGTCTCGCTCGGCGTCCGCCGCCTGAAGACGTGGGCCGTGGACGAGCGCTTCCCGAGCAAACGGGGCTTCGAGGTCACGTCCCGCGAGCAGCTCTGGGAGATCGACCCGCGCACATTCGACGCGCCGAGCGCATCGCCGGCCGACCTGCGCTCGCTCGGGGAGGTGCGCGACCGGGCCGAGGAACTCTACGAGATGTACATCGCGATCGAGTCGACCATGCCGCGCGAGGAGCAGTGGACGGGCTACTCGTTCGAGGAGTGGCGAGTCGACACGCTCGAGTTCCCCGATCTCGACGATGAGACGAGCATCGTCGCTCTCGTCGACGGGCGCCTCGCCGCGAGCGCGCTCCTCCTCGTGGCGCCCGACGACTCGTTCGCCGAGGTCGAGGTGACCGGGACGCTGCCCGAGTTCAGGCGTCGCGGCCTCGCGCGCGCGTGCAAGGTCGAGTCGATGCGGCGGGCGGGCGAGCGCGGGATTCCGCGGCTCGTGACCGACAACGACGTCACCAACGAGCCGATGCTCGCCCTGAACCGGTCGCTCGGCTTCCAGCCGCGCGGCACCCTCTTCGAGTTCACCAAGCAGGTCGGGGGTTAGGCTTCCACGAGTGGAGGACACGCTCACCGCACCGGTCGAGGGCGCCGAGCATAAGGAGGTCGGCGGCGTTGCGGTGGACGTCGTCCGTGTCGGCAACGGCCGTGTCAAGCGCACGATCTACCCGACGGGATTTCGCTGGTCGACGCACATGAAGCCGAACGTCGGCACGGAGCTCTGCATGCACGCTCACATCGGTTTTCTCGTGCGGGGAACGATCTCCGGTGAGTACGCGGACGGATGCACGTTCGACTTCACGGCGCCGCAGGTGGTCGCGATCGAGCCCGGCCACGACGCCTGGGTCGTCGGGGAGGAGGCGGCCGTGGTGATCGAGTTCGACTCCGAGGAGGGGACCGCCCGCCGCTTCGGCATGGCCGACGAGCACTCGCATTCGCACTAGCGGCCGGGTTTGCGTCGTCGGGGCGGCGAACGCCGACCTGATCAGCTACGTCCCGCGTCTTCCGCGCATGGGCGAGTCGATCCACGGCAGCCGCTTCGAGATCGGCAACGGGGGCAAGGCCGCCAACCAGGCCGTCATGGCGGCGCGGCTCGGCTCCGAGGTGACGCTCGTCGCGAAGCTCGGCACCGACGTCTTCGGCGAGGGCATGCTCGCGGGCCTGCGGGCCGAGGGCGTGGACACGACGCACGTCTCGCTGACCGACGAGGCGCACTCCGGCGTCGCACCGATCGCGGTCGACGAGCATGGCGAGAACGCGATCATCGTCGTGACGGGGGCGAACGACCTCCTCGGCGAGGTGGAGCTCGAGGAGGCGCGGGACGCGATCGCCGGCGCCGACGTGCTCGTCTGCGAGCTCGAGATCCGCGTCGAGGCGACGCTCGCCGCGTTGCGGCTGGCCCGCGAGGCGGGTGTCCGGACGATCCTCAACCCGGCGCCCGCGCGAGCGCTTCCGGACGAGGCCTACACGCTGAGCGACGTCTTCTGCCCGAACGAGCCGGAGGCCGAGGACCTCGCGGGAACCGGCGACGTCGAGCGCGCGGCGAGGAGCTTCCGCGAGCGCGGCGCGGGCGCCGTGATCGTCACGCTCGGCGAGCGCGGTTGCCTCGTCGTCGAGGACGAGGTGACCGCGATCGAAGCGCCGCGGGTGAACGCCCTCGACACGACCGGTGCCGGCGACGCCTTCGTCGGGACGCTCGCCCACGAGCTCGCGCGCGGGCAGGAACTCCTGGACGCGGCCCGGCTCGCGACGAAGGTCGCCTCGCTGAGCGTCGAGCGACGCGGGACGCAGACGAGCTTCCCGACCGCAGAGGAGCTAGCGGGCCTCGAGTAGGAGGGATTGGCGGAACGTCGTTCGTCGCCGGGGCGAGCGGCGCGTTACGGCGGCATAAGCGTCGTTTCGCCAGGCCCTCCTAACAAGCAGCGGACGACGTCGAGGTGGTGCTCGGACGCGCCGCTCCCGATGCCCCAGGCGATCGTCTGGCCGACCGTCCAGAGCCGCGCGCGCTCGCGGTCGAGGCCGAGTTCGGCGGTGAGGCGGTCGAGCCGATACAAGACGGCGCGGCGCCCCGTCCCGAGCTCGCCGGAACGGACGATCGGCGCGAGCGCGAACTCTCGCTCGCCCGCGAGCGGCTTCGGGTCGATCACGAGCCACGGCTCGCGTTCGGCCCGCAGGACGTTGTCGCCGTGGAGATCCTGGTGCACGAGCACGGTCTCGCCCTGCGTCCCGGGCAGGGTCTCGAGCACCTCGATCGCCGCATCGAGCAGCCTTCGCTCGAACGGCCGGCCGGCGTCTTCCCACTGTTCCGGCAGGTACGACACCCACCACGCTGCTTCCTCGGCGAGCGTTCGAAAGGGCTCGCCGACCGGCTTCCACAGCCGCGGCAGCAGCTCGATGAGGACGTCGAGCGCGGACTCTACGCCCGCCCGCGAAAGCGGCGTGCCCGGCACGCAGCGCTCGAGTAGGAGCGCGTTTCGGTCGGGATCGTGCGCAAGCAGCCGCACGGCGCCGTCGCCGTTCCATTCCGCCAGCGCGTCGGCCTCGTGCTCGCTTTCGCGATGCGGGAACTGCAGCTTGAGGACGACCTCCGTCCCGTCGGGCAGCGTCCCGGGGACGGCGAGTGACTGCGTCGCGCCCGAAAACGGGTCCCCGAGGCGCAGCTCCCACTCGGCGGCGCACGCCGCGAGGCGATCCGAGCTAGCCGGCACGCGGGACGAGCCACGTCGTGCGCGCGAACGCGACCAGCCCGCCGCCCTCGTCGAAGAGCGCCGAGCCGGCGAAGCGCTTGCGCCCCTCCTCGCCGATCTTCCAGCCGATCACGACGTACGGCGCGCCCTCGACCACGCCGCCGAGGACGCGCGCAGCCATCTGCCCGAGCAGAACGCCCGAGCGGCCGAAGTCGTCGACGGCCCAGCCGGAGGGACAGTCGAGCGCCGCCCACAGGATCTCCTCGGCGGTCTCGCCGGGCGCCGGAAGCCACGGCGCGGCGACGACCGACCCCCGCCCGAGCACCGGCCCGGGGAAGACCCCGAGTCCGTCGGCCCGGTCCGGGCCGCACACGAAGCACGTCGCGTAGGCGTGCTGCTTGAAGCCGTGGTAGCGCTTGCGCGCCGCTTCGGCCTCCTCCACCGAGACGGACTCCGGTACGTCGAGCTCGAGCTCGGCCGCCTCGCCCTCGGCCACGAGCTCGTCGCCGTCCCAGAGCGAGACGCGTTCAGCGCTCCGCTCGACCGCGAGCGGCGTCTCGAGCGGCGGCGGCTTCCGGAGCGTGACCTCGACCAGGCCGCCGGCGAGCTCGGCGATCCGTCCGCACGTGTAGCCGCCGTTGGCCGACTCGGGCGGTCCGTTGAAACGCCGCGGGATCACGAGCGTCTCCGGCATGCCCGTAACCTAGTCCGGCCTCTTGCCGTTCTGAACCCATGAGCATCCTCTGGATCATCCTGATCATCGTGCTCGTCCTGCTCGTCCTCGGCTTCCTCGGCCGCGGGCGTTTCTAGTTCTTCGTAGGACCTAAGCACCAGCGAAACAGGCCGCCCGGCCCATGTCGGGCGGCCGCTCGCGTTACGAAACTACGAGGGTGGAGCAATCCGTCCTCGACACGCTCGCCGGCGCCGACCGCCGCGGGGACGCGCCGCGCCTCGGCGGCATGGCCCGTCCGGACGGGGTGGTCATCGTCAGCGAGCGCTTCTGGGCCTTCGCCGGGACCGACGGCACGCTCCGTGAAGGGAAGATGCCCGAGCCGCCGCGCGCGCTCGCGCGCGTTCCCTTCGTGCGCGGCCTCATCCGCCTCGGCCTTTCGCTCTCGCCTGTCTTCCGGGGGAGCGGAGTCGCCCGCGGACGTGAGCGCTGGCCGCTCGCACTCGCGCTCGTCGCCCCGCTCGGCTTCGTCTTCCTGAGCGGCCTCGTCGCGCTCCTGGCGCAGGTCGCGCTGACGGCCGGTCTCGTCCTCTGGCTGCTGCGCGGCCGCACCCTGCGTCTCCACGGCGCCGAGCACCGGGCGATCGCGGCGGCCGAGTCGGACGCGCTCGTCGAGACGTGGGAGGGTCGCGCGCGACCGTCGCGCTTCTCGCGGCGGTGCGGAACGAACTTCGCCGCGCTCGTCCTTCCGGTGACGCTCGGCCTGGACGCGCTCTGGCCGCTCGGAGCGGCCGTCTACACGCCGGCCGTCGTGACGCTCGTCGCGCTCGCGCTCTCGATGGAGCTCTGGCGCGCCGTCCACGCCGCCCCGCGCATCCTCGGCGGGCTCTTGCTCCCCGGCCTCGCTCTCCAGCGCCTGACCACGCGGGAACCAGCGCTCGGCGACACCCGGATCGCGCTGCGCGCAGTCGCGGCGGTCCTCGTCCGCGAGTCTGAGTAGTTTGGGGCGGGCGATGGACGCCCGCCGCTACCACGAGCGCACGAGGAACACGCGAGAGAGCATCTTGCACGGCCGGCGGCCGGACCTCGAGAACCGGCCCAGCCCGTTCAAGGAGTACCCCTTCGAGACCGTGCCGGTTCCGCCCTGGCTCGAGCGCCTGCTCCGCTACGGCGCCGGAATGTCCAAGCCGCCGTACCGGACCTACTCGAGCGCGGGCGGCCTCTATCCGGTCGAGATCTACGTCGCGCTCACGGACGGCGTCTACCACTTCCACCCGGGCAAGCTCGCGTTGCGCCGCCTGCGCGAGATCGAGATCGAGGAGCCGTTCCTCATGCTGACGGGGATCCTCTGGCGGACGGCCTGGAAGTACGACGCGCGCGGCTACCGCCACCTGTACTGGGACGCGGGGACGCTGCTCGCGAACCTGCTCGCGCTCGACTCGCGGCTGCACGTGTGGACGGGGTTCGTCGACGACGAGGTGATCCGCCTCCTCGGCATCGACGCCCACCGCGAGGCGACGCTCGCCCTGGTCTCCTTCGGCGACGGCGAGCCGCGCCTCCCGGCGCAGCGCTTCGACCGCGCCCGGATCGACGCGAGGCCGCTCTCGCGCTCCGAGGTCGCGTTCCCGCACGTCTTCATGACGCACGAGAACGAGCGGCTCGGCTCGCGCGAGGAGGTGGAGGCCTGGCGCATCCCGCACGACCCCGGCGACGGCCGTTTCCGGCTCGAGGGGATCGAAGAGGTGCTGCTCGCCCGCCGCTCCACGCGCGATTTCGCCGACGAGCCGATCGAGCGCGACGAGCTGGTCGAGATCCTGGCCGGCGCGCTCGCCGCCGTTCCCGCCGACGTTCCGCCCGTCGGCGAGACGTACCTCTACGTCCGCGCGGTTGCCGGGCTCGAGCCGGGTAAGTACCGCTTTCGCCCGCCCGACGAGTTCGAGCCGGTTCGCCTCGGCAACTACACGTGGCAGGCGCGCCTCGTCTGCCTGGAGCAGGACCTCGCCGCCCGCGCGGCGGCCACGGTCTTCTTCGTCGCGAGCCTGGACGAGGTGATCGAGAAGCTCGGCGACCGCGGCTACCGCTGGGCGCAGCTCGAGGCGGGCATCCGCGTCGGGCGCGTCTACCTCGGCGCGGCGGCACGCGGCCTCGGCGCGACGGCGACGACCTTCTACGACGACGAGGTGAGCGGCTTCTTCCACCTCCCGCTCTCGACGCAGCCGATGCTGGCAGCCGCCGTCGGAAAGAAGAAGTAGCCGGCGAGCGAACGGGACCAGTACGACCCCGATATAGGTCCTGGGACCTATTGTGGCCGCTTGTCGTTAGGCATAGCGTGGCCCCAAGATCTGCGGCAAACCGAGTCGGCGGGGAGGATCATGAGAAGCAAGGGGTCGGTGCGGCCACGCGGCTGGCTGCTCGTGGCAACGGTAGGGCTCGTCTTCGCGTGTCTGTACGCAATCCCCGTGGCCTCGGCTGCGGCGGCCAACTGCAACGGCGTTCCGGCGACCATCACCGGAACCGCCGGCGACGACAACATCGTCGGGACGGCCGGAAACGACGTCATCGCCGGGCTGGCCGGCAACGACACGATCGACGGCGGCGGCGGCAACGACATCATCTGTGGCGGGCCAGGCAACGACACGATCATCGGGAACACCGGCATCGACACCGTCTCCTACGCGGAGTCGACGACGGCGGTCACCGTCAATCTCGCGGCCGGAACCGCGACGGGCGAGGGCACCGACACGCTCTCGGGGATCGAGAACGTGGTCGGTTCGCCCCTGGCCGACAAGCTGACCGGCGACGCGAACGCGAACTCCCTCTCCGGGCTCGCCGGCAACGACACGATCGACGGCGGGTCCGCCGGCAACGACGCGCTCGACGGCGGCGCCGGGCTCGACACGGCGTCGTTTGCCGCGTCCGCGACCGGCGTCACCGCGAACCTCGCGACCGGCACCGCCACCGGAAGCGGGACAGACACGCTCGCAGGCTTCGAGAACCTCCTCGGGTCGCCGCTCGCCGACAACCTGACCGGAAGCTCGGGCGCCAACGTCATCGACGGCGGAAACGGCAACGACACGCTCGACGGAGGCGCGGGTATCGACGTGGTCTCCTTCGCCTCCTCGACCGTCGCCGTGAACGCGAGCCTCGCCACCGGGACCTCGACCGGCGCGGGCTCCGACTCGTTCACGAACTTCGAGAACATGACGGGGTCGCGCAAGAACGACGTCCTCACCGGCACGAACCTGCCGGAGACCCTCGACGGCGGCGCCGGGACCGACACGTGCCATCTCGCCAACGGAGCCGACAAGGCGAAGAACTGCGAGATCGTCGACGGAGCGGTCGAGACCGCCGGCGTCAACGACGTCTACACCTTCAGCGGCACGGCGGGGAAGAAGGTCTTCGTCGACATGCAATCGCCGACCACGAGCTGCGGGAGCATGATGTGGTCGCTGACCGGTCCCGGCGGCACGGCGCTCGTCACCGGGGTCGGCGTCTGCTCCGACCGCGGCCCGATCACCACGCCGACGACCGGGACGTACACGCTCACGGTCGCCAGCCAATCCGGTGGAACGGGGCCGTACAAGTTCCAGTGGTGGACCGTTCCGGCACCCCAGGTCTTCGCCTACACGATGGGGACGACCGTTTCCCCCAACTCGCCCACGACGGGCCAGGGGAAGATCGAGACGCCTCAGGCCGAGGACGACTACACGTTCTCGGGCACGAACGGCCAGACGCTCTTCTACAACGCGCTCAGCACGACCGGCGACAATTGCAACTTCCACCGGACGCTCGTCGCTCCGGACGGCACAGTGGTGTCGGCGCTCGACGGGGGCGTGTGCTCGAACGTCGGACCGATCACCCTGCCGCAGACGGGCACGTACAAGCTGCGGGTCTTCCCGAACGTGAACGCGGAAGACGTAGGCACGTACCGCTTCAGCATGACGAACACGACCGGTCCGCAGACCTTCGCCTACACGATCGGCACGACCGTCTCGGACGGAGTCCCGGCTCCCGGAGCCGGAAACATCGAGACGGTCGGCGGGGAAGACGACTACACCTTCTCCGGCGCGACTGGGCAGAAGATCTTCTACGACGCCCTCAGCGTGTCCGGCGGCAACTGCAACTTCCACCGGACGCTCGTCGCCCCGAACGGGACGAACGTCACCGGAGCCGACGGCTTCGTCTGCAGCGACGTCGGGCCGATCACGCTGCCGGCGAACGGGACCTACACGCTGCGCATCTACCCGAGCGTCAACGCTTCGGACACCGGCAAGTACAGCTTCCGGATCACGAACGTGCCGGCGCCGGAGACGTTCGCGTACACGATCGGCAACACCGTCTCGAACGGGGTTCCCGCGGCCGGGGCGGGCAACATCGAGCTCCCCGGAGCCGAGGACGACTACACGTTCTCCGGCACGGCGGGACAGAAGATCTTCTACCAGGCCTTTTCCGTAAGCGGTGGGAACTGCAGCTTCCACCGCACGTTCGTCACGCCCGGCGGTACGAACCTCACGGGTGGTGACGGGTTCGTCTGCACGAGTGTCGGCGCGCTGACGTTGCCGGCGACCGGCACGTACACGCTGCGGATCTACGGCGGCACGAACTCCGACCAGACCGGGACGTACAGCTTCAAGATCACGAACGTCGTGGCCCCGCAGACGTTCGCGTACACGGTCGGGACTACGGTCTCCAACGGCTCTCCAGCGGCCGGGGCAGGGAACATCGAGTTGCCGCAGAGCGAGGACGACTACACGTTCTCGGGCACGATGGGCCAGAAGATCTTCTACGACGCACTGAGCGTGTCCGGTGGCAACTGCAACTTCCATCGGACGCTGGTCGCCCCGAACGGCACGAACGTCACCGGGGCCGACGGCTTCGTCTGCTCGAACGTGGGGCCGATCACCCTGCCGGCCACCGGGACGTACAAGCTCCGGATCTATCCGAGCACGAACGCGGCGGACACCGGCATCTACAGCTTCAAGATCGTGAACGTGCCGGCGCCGCAGACCTTCGCCTACACGATCGGAACGACGGTCGCGCCCAACTCGCCGACCACGGGCCAGGGCTGGGTCGAGGCGATCCAAGGCGAGGACAACTACACGTTCAACGGCACGGCGGGTCAGCACGTCACGTACACGGCGCTCTCTCTCCCGTCGGATCCGCTCAACACCTGCAACCTGAAGCGGACGCTCTTCGCCCCGGGCGGCGCGATCGTCTCCGGCGGGGACGGCTTCAACTGCAGCAGCACGGCGTCCCTGACGCTGCCGACGACCGGGACGTACACGCTGAAGATCTATCCGGGTACGAACTCCGACCAGTTCGGCAAGTACAGCTTCAAGATCACCTCGCCTTAGAGCTCGCAAGGAGGCGGGTCGGCCCAGTCCGGTCCGCCTCCGTTCACCTGTCCGCGGTGGAAGCGGGCGAAGGCTTGTCGAAGGGCGGGCGCGGAGCTGAGGGGATCTCGGGAGCCCCGCTACCCGCCTTTCTGAGCCAATTCACCTCGCTCGGGGAGGAGGTCAGTGGCCGCTGTCCCCTTGATCGACCTGCGCGCGAGCCGTGGGTATCCCCGAACGGGTGAACGCTTCCCGGGTAGACAAATCGCCGGCAATCCGCACACTTAGGAGAAGACATCGCTCCGGGCGCCTGCGGCTCGCCTCGGACGGAGAGGAGATGCGTATGGAGCCGCAGGTGCTCGTCGAAGATTGGATCATCGCCGGATTGACCGATCGCGCCGACCAGCTCGCCGCTGAGGTCTCGAAGCTCCACGAGGAGCGCGAGAGCCTGCTCACCGAGCTCGTGATCGCGAGACGCTGGGTCGCGCTGCTCGCGGCCGAGGTCGAGCGGGCGCAGGTCGCCACACCGGCCTAGGCGCGGCCGCCGGAGTCGGCAGACTCCGGTCGTGCAGGTTCTTGCGTGGCTGCGCCGGCGGCGGGTCGTCGTCGGCCTCCAGATCGCCTTCGTGGCGATCGTGCTCGGCTTCTTCGCCTGGGCGCTTCGCGGTGCCTGGGGCGAGGCCCTCCCGCGCCTGCGCGAGGCCGACGTCTGGCTCCTCGTCGCCGCGCTCGCCGTTCTCGGTGCCTACTACCTGCTCTTCGTCTTCGGCTGGCAGTGGATCCTCGCCGCGCTCGGCGTGAGGATCTCCTACGGCTCCGCGCTCCAGTCGGAGATGGCCTCGATGCTCGCGAAGTACGTCCCGGGCGGGATCTGGACGCCGCTCGCCCGCATTGCCTGGCTCCGGCGCACCGGCGAGTCGGCTGGCACGTCGCTCGTCCTCGCCTCGATCCTGCTCGAGGGCGGGCTCTCGGCGGTCGCGGGCGTGCTCGTCTTCATCGCGAGCCTTGCCTTCGTCGAGGCCGTCGACGCCCCGCTCGCGCCGATGCTGGCCTTCGGCGCCGTCGTCGCCGTGATCCTCCACCCGCGCGTCTTCGTCGCGATCATGCGCGCCGTCTTCCGCCGCTTCGGCGCGCCCGAGCCGCCGCGGATGCCCTACCGCGCGCTCGCGGGGATCCTCGTCTACTACGGCCTCACCTGGCTCGTCGGCGGCGTCGCGCTCTACTTGCTCCTGCGCTCTCTGGCCGCCGACCCGGGCCTCGCCTCGATTCCCTACCTCGGCGGCGCAGCGGCGGTCGGCGCGATCGTCGCCGTGCTCTCGCTCGTCTTCCCCTCCGGCCTTGGCGTCCGCGAGGCGTCGATGTACGGCCTGATGGTCGTCGTCGTCCCGGCCGGGGCCGCCCTCGGAGCGACCGTGCTCAACCGGCTCGCGATCACGCTCGTCGAGGCCGCGCTCCTCGGCGGCGGCGTCGCCGGCCGCAAGGTCTCGCGCCGCTAGCTCCGTCCGAAACCGGCGCTACCTTCACCCTAGGCGACGCTGCCTGGGAGCTGTCTCGGCTCCCGGCGGCGTCTTTGTCGTTCGTGGGGGAGGGGTGCGATGAGGACGTCCGAGCTCGTGATCGCCGCCAACACCGTCTGGGTCGTCGTCGCGGCCGTCCTGGTCATGTTCATGCAGGCCGGGTTCGCGTTTCTCGAGGCGGGGCTGACGCGGATGAAGAACGCCGCCCACATCGCCGGCAAGACGGTGCTCATCTTCGGGCTCTGCTCGGTCGTCTACTGGGCGGTCGGCTTCGGGCTCGCCTTCGGCGACGGCGGCGCGCTCGCCGGGGCGACGGGCTTCGTGCCGAGCGTGGAGGAGCTGCTCGCCGTCGGCAAGGCGCCGTACTCCTTCTTCGCGTCGATCCCCGGCGCGGCCGGCTACCTCTTCGAGGTCGTCTTCGCGGGCGTCTCGCTCGCGATCGTCTGGGGCGCGATGGCCGAGCGGGCGAAGCTCTGGGTCTACTTCGCGTTCGGGGTCGTCTTCACGCTCGTCTACTCGGTCGTCTCGCACTGGATCTGGCATGCGGACGGGTGGCTCTTCGGGCTCGGGATGCAGGACTTCGCCGGCTCGACGGTCGTCCACTACCAGGGCGCGCTCGCGGCTCTGGCGGGCGCGCTGCTTTTGGGGCCGCGACTGGGCCGGTTCGGGAAGGACGGCCGCGCGAACCCGATCCCCGGCCACAACCTCCCGTTCGCCGTCGTCGGGACATTGATTTTGTGGTTCGGCTGGTTCGGCTTCAACCCGGGCTCGACGCTGGCCGTCGTGACCGGCGACCGCGTCGGCTTCTTCGCCTACGTCGCGCTGACCACGAACCTCGCCGCCGCCGCCGGCGCTCTCGGCGGGATGCTCTGCGGCTGGCGCCTGCTCGGCCGGCCGGACATCACGATGATGCTGAACGGCGTCCTCGCCGGGCTGGTCGCGATCACGGCCGCGTCCGGCTTCGTCGCACCGTGGGCCGCGGTCGTGATCGGCTTCTCGGCCGGCGCCCTCGCCGTCGTCGGCGTCCGCGTCGTCGAGCGCGCGCGGATCGACGACCCGATCGGCGCCGTCGCCGTCCACGGCATGGCCGGCGTGTGGGGGACGCTCGCGACCGGCCTGTTCGCTGTGCCCTCGCTCGCCGCCGAGCTCGGCGTCGGCTCAGGCGGCCTCGTCTACACGGGCTCCTTCCGCCAGGTCGGCGTGCAGCTCGTCGGCCTCCTCGCCGTGGGCGCCTTCACCTTCGCGGCCTCGTACGCCTCGCTCTGGACGATGAAGCGCGCCTGGGGCATCCGCGCCGAGCCGGAGGTCGAACAGCTCGGCCTCGACGTCGCCGAGCACGGAATCTTGAGCTACCCGGAAGCGATGTCCCTCAACGGCCACCTCGCTGTCGAGGAGTACCGGTTACATCACCGCGCTGCGTGACCCCCGCAATTTGCCGCTCCTATTGGCGTGGTCGATCCCCTGGTTGGCCAGCTTGTCGGCATGAGCGTTCAGCGTGCGCGGCACCCGAACGAGCGACGAGGTCGAGAAGAGATCGAGCAGCTGGCGTGCGCGTTCGGCGAGTGGCCGAAGGTGGTCCGCCTTTAGCGCGTGTCCCTTTAGGAGATGTCCAGCGACTACGGGTGAGTCGATGCATACGTCGATATCGGTGACTCCCGCGTCCAGCGCCATCTGAAGCCCGGCGATGAGGGCGGTGTATTCGGCGACATTGTTGGTTGCCAGGCCGATTCCGCTCGCGATCTCTCCGGCGATCTCGCCCGATTCGGAATACAACACAGCCCCGATCCCGGCCGGGCCCGTGGGTTCGCCCGTTTTGCGGCGAGCCGCTCCATCGGTGTGCAGGGTCGCTCTCATCGCATTCGAGAGGACGCGACTCGTGAACTGAAATGGAGCGCAGGCACGGGGCGGTGTTCGTCAGCCCAGCGCGAAGTATCGGTCGAAGAACGCTGTGAGTCTGTCGAGCACGGTCTGCTTCTTGATGCCGTACAGGTCGCTTTCCCCGAAGCGTGAGGTCGGCGGGAGGATGGCCGTCACCGCCTCGCCCGTCGTCGGGATCGAACCGTTACGGAATGCTCTCTCGACGAAGGTCCGCGTCGCGTCGGGGTCAAGCCCTTCGTCCGAAATGAGTTGTTCGAGCTCCTCGTCGCGCCTGGCCTCGACGTAGCGACGCCAGTCTGCTTTGACGTCCGAGTCGACGGACACCCCGTCGACGAAAGCAAGGATCAGGTCGCGCTTGTTGCGCAGGGAGATGCTCGAGTCGATGGCCCGCCGGATCTTCGCCAGTGTCTCGACTTCGCGGTTAGTGCCGTCGCCGCGTTCCGCGCGATACTGCTCGACGAGCATCAGGATGTAGTCGACGTTGACCTCGACTTGCTTCACGAGCTCGATCTCGAACACGACGTCGTCGATGATCGACTCCTTCTCGGAGTCCGCCGCGCGGCGCAGGTCGCCGTAGTAGTCGAGGTAGAGCGACTGGTAGTCCTGGTAGGCACGCTCGCTGAGGATCTCGTTGCCGGCGAACTCGTCGAACGAGGTGAGGATGTTGCGCAGCCGCAGGATCGAGCCGAAGAGCTGGATGAACATCTTGATCGCGCTCTCCCCGCGCCACTCCTCGGTGAGCGGGAAGAGCTCTTTTAGCTCGGCGACCCTCTCGACGTACTCGCCGTAGTAGTCCGCGTACGGCTTGAGGAGGACGATGCCGCGGGCGTCTTCGTTGCCAAACAGCGCGAGCGCGTCGTTCGTCTGCTCCTCGAGGTCTCGGAACGTCACGATGTTCCCGTAGGTCTTGACGGAGTTGAGGATCCGGTTCGTGCGCGAGTACGCCTGTATGAGGCCGTGCGCACGGAGACCCTTGTCTACCCAGAGCGTGTTGAGCGTGGTCGCGTCGAAGCCGGTCAGGAACATGTTGACGACGATCGCGAGGTCGAGCTCGCGGTTTCGGAGCCGCAATGAAAGATCCTTGTAATAATTCTGGAAGCGGTCAGACGAGGTGTCGAAGCTCGTCCCGAACATCGCGTTGTAGTCCTGGATCGCCTCTTCGAGGAAGTCGCGCGAGCTCGCGTCCAGGTCGTCAGTCTCGAACTCCTCCTCGGCGAGGAAGTCGGGGTCGTCTTCGTTCGCTGCGTAGCTGTAGATGAGCCCGACCTTTAGTCGTTGGGCCTCCGGCAGCTCGGCCTGCTGCCGCTCGAACTCGGCGTAGTAGCGCTTCGCGCTGTCGATCGAGGCGGTTGCGAGCAGCGAGTTGAAGCCAGAGAGCCGCTTACCCGCCAGCGCATAGGAGAAGCCGCGCTTGGTCTTCTGGTCAAAGTGCTCGCGGATGTAGCCGACCACCTGGCCGATCCGCTCGGGTGCAAGGAGTGCGCGCTCGGTGTCAATCGCGGAGACCTGCTTGTCGGTGAGCTCGGCCGGCAGTTTGATCGTATTGACGTAGTCAAGCCGGAACGGGAGCACGTTCCTGTCGTTGATCGCGTCGACGATCGTGTAGGTGTGCAGCCGGTCGCCGAAAGCCTGCTCGGTGGTGCGGAGCCGCGGATTACCGGAGGTGCCGGCGTTCTCGGCGAAGATCGGTGTGCCGGTGAAGCCGAACAGGTGGTACCGGTTGAAGGCCCTCTCGATCGCGACGTGCATGTCACCGAACTGGCTGCGATGGCACTCGTCGAAGATCAGCACGACGTGCCCGTCGTAGATCGCATGGCCCTTGTTCTGATCGACGAAGCGGGAGAGCTTCTGGATCGTTGTGATGATGATCCGCGCGTCCGGATGCTCTAGCTGACGCTTGAGCACACTCGTCGAGACGTTCGAGTTCGCGGCGCCCTTCTCGAACCGCTCGTACTCCCGCATGGTCTGGTAGTCGAGGTCCTTGCGGTCGACGACGAAGACGACCTTGTCGACGTCCTGTAGCCGGCTCGCAAGCTGGGCCGCCTTGAAGCTCGTCAGCGTCTTGCCCGACCCGGTGGTGTGCCAGACGTAGCCACCAGCCGCGATTGAGCCGAGCTGTCGGTGGTTCGTCGAAGTCTCGATCCGCTGGAGAATCCGCTCGGTCGCCGCAATCTGGTACGGCCTCATCACGAGCAACTTCCGGTCGGCGTCGAAGACGCAGTACCGCGTGAGAACGCTAAGCAGCGTGTGCTTGGCGAAGAACGTCTTCGTGAATCCGGGCAGGTCGGCGATGTTCCTGTTCCGGGCGTCTGCCCACCAGCTCGTGAACTCGAAGCTGTTGGACGTCTGGCGCCTGCGCCGCACGCCCACCTGCTCGGCCACGTGCGATTCGCGGGTCGTGTTCGAGTAGTACTTCGTGTGCGTGCCGTTCGAGATCACGAAGACCTGCACGTATTCGAACAGGCCCGAGCCGGACCAGAAGCTTTCGCGCTGGTAGCGGTTGACCTGGTTGAACGCTTCCCGGATCGCCACGCCGCGGCGCTTGAGCTCGACGTGCACGAGCGGCAGGCCGTTGACGAGAATCGTGACGTCGTAGCGGGTGGCACGCTCCGCGGCTTCGAGACCGACCTCGTACTGGTTGATCACCTGCAGCCGGTTGTTATGGATTTTCCGCTTGTCGATCAGGAGGACGTTCTTGAACGTCCCGTCGTCGCGTGCGAGTACCTGGACGTGATCCTCCTGGATCCGCGCAGTCTTCTCGACGATCCCCTCGTTCGCGCCCGCGATCTTCCCGGTGAAGAACCGCTGCCACTCCTCGTCGCTGAACTCCAGCCCGTTCAGCGCCTCGAGCTGCGCGCGCAGGTTGGCAACGAGCGCCGACTCGCTCGGGATACGCAGGTACTCGTACGCCTGGCTGTGGAGAAGCTCGATGAACGCTGCTTCGAGCTCAGCCTCGCTCTGGTAGGCCGTTGCTCGATCACTCTCGGGAACGAACTCGGCGACGACGGTGCTCTGATCGCCGACGGAGATCGGCTCGTAGTGAGGCGCCGCCGGCGCCTCACTCATGCCGCCTCCGAAAAGCTGAGCAGTCGGTCGCGGTAATGCTCGTACTGCTGTCGGCGAGCATTCAGCTCGGCCGGGAGGTCGAGCGAGAGGTCATTCACGAGCGCTGCAAAACCGTCGAGGATCGCAACGATTCGCTCCTGCTCATCGGCTGGCGGCAAGGGGATTCTCAGCCTGGCAAGGCTCTCGCCCGAAACGCGCTTCACCTTCGCCCGCGCGACGTGCTTAGCCTTCTCAGCATGGAACGCGCTCGTCTGAAAGTAGTACGAGACGAACTTTGGATTCATCGAGTGACGGAAGATGAAGCAGTCGTCATGTACGGCGACATCCTCATCACCGAGCCATGCGACGGCCTTACAGAGATCCTCTACTGTCTCGCCAACCGCTGCAATCACGACATCCCCCGTCCGAGCAAAGCGGAGGCCGGGTGCCAGGTCGGGGCGCACCCGCGACCCTGCCTCTGTCGCCGAGGTTCCATATTGCGTGTAGATCTCGCCGTAGTGGATGCTGCCGATCCCTTCCGGTACAACGTCTTTCTTCGTGAATCGGCGGCCGCGAGTGAAGGTCCCCACCTCGCCCATAGTTGTCCACTGGACTTCCTCGCTTTCGGCGAAGGCGAGGAGTGAGTCTCGGTAGTACTCGTACTGCTGCCCACGTCCTTCGAGCTCCGCTTCGAGCTCCGCTTCGAGCGCCGCTTCGAGCTCCGCGAACGCGTCCAAGACGTTCGCGATCTCGCGCTGAACTTCGAGCGGCGGCACAGGAATTTGGTACTTCTTGACTAGAGTGTCCGAGATCCCTGGATAGCTCGCTCCGCGTTCCTTCCCTTTGACGTACTCGTTGAACTCTTCCGTGCCCAACAGGTGGAAGAGGTAGTTCGTCAGTACGACTCTGGTGTCGGGTCGAAGAACGCAAAAGCCAGTGCTGCAGATCTGGCCGTCGTAGCTAGGCGGGATGATTGCGTAGCGCTTGAGCGTGGGGCGCGTCGTTCCAAAGACCACGTCGCCGGCTCTGACGACTTGCTGGGCGCGGCTCGGCGCGGTGTCACTCGTGATTGGCGCGGTCGCGACGATCGTGTGCGTCATGCGATCCACCGACGTTAGGTCGATGTACTGGAATTGCTCGCCGGGGTGCTCTGACCACTTGATCCCTTGGGGTCGAGTGACGCAATCTGCGATGGCTCTGAACTCGACCTCTGGGCTAAGGTCCGCGATCAGATCGCCGATGCGCCTCACACCGCACCGTTTTCGAGGCTGGCGACGATCGCGTCAATTTCCTTTCGCAGCTCCGCCTGACGCGCAACGATCCGTGCGATCTCGGAGTTGAGCTTCTCGATGTCAACCGCATCGCGCGTGTTCTCGGCTTCGACGTACGATGAGACTGCGATGTTGTAGTCATTCTCCGCAATCGCATCGTTCTCGATGAGGGTTGCGAAGTGTTCCGTATCGGCGCGCGCCGTGAATGCGTCGAGGATCTTCTGCTGGTTCGCCTCAGTCAGCTTGTTCTTGTTGCCCTGGCGGACGAACTCGTTGGACGCGTCGATGAACAACGTCTTGTTGTCGGGCTTGCTCTTCTTGAGGACGATGACGCAGGTCGCGATCGTCGTCCCGAAGAAGAGATCGGGCGGAAGCTGGATCACGGTGTCGACGTAGTTGTTGTCGATCAGGTACTTACGGATCTTCTGCTCGGCGCCACCGCGATAAAGCACGCCAGGGAACTCGACGATCGCGGCTGTCCCGTTCACCGCGAGCCAGCTCAGCATGTGCATCGTGAAGGCGAGGTCGGCCTTGGACTTCGGCGCCAGCACGCCGGCCGGCGCGAAGCGGGGATCGTTGATTAGCAGCGGGTTTGCGTCCCCTTCCCACTTGATGGAGTAGGGCGGGTTGGAGACGATCGCCTCGAACGGCTCCTCGTCCCAGTGCTTCGGATCGCTCAGCGTGTCCCCGTGCGCGATGTCGAACTTCTCGTAGTTGACGTCGTGCAGGAACATGTTGATCCGGCACAGGTTGTAGGTCGTGAGATTGACTTCCTGGCCGAAGAACCCCAGCCGCACGTTGTCGCGGCCTAGCACCTTCGCGAACTTCAGGAGCAGCGACCCTGAGCCGCAGGCTGGGTCGTAGACCTTGTTCACCTCGGTCTTGCCCACGACCGCGATCCGGGCGAGCAACTCCGACACCTCCTGCGGTGTGAAGAACTCGCCGCCGGACTTACCGGCGTTCGAGGCGTACATCGTCATCAGGTACTCGTAGGCGTCGCCGAAGGCGTCGATCGTATTGTCGGCGTGGCCCAGGTCGAGGTCGCCGATCGCGTCGAGCAGCTTGACGAGCTTCTCGTTGCGCTTAGCGACCGTCGGGCCGAGCTTGCTCGAGTTGACGTCGAGGTCGTCGAACAGGCCCTTGATGTCGTGCTCGCTCGCCGCGCCAATGGCAGAGCCCTCGATGCCGCGGAAGACCTTCGCAAGCGTCTCGTTGAGGTTCTCGTCGTGGCGTGCCCACTCCCGCACGTTCGCGAAGAGCTCGCTGGGGACGATGTAGAAGCCCTTCTCTGCGACCGTCTCCCGTCGTCCTCGCTCGGCCTCGGCATCGCCGAGGGCCGCGTAGTCGAAATCGGGGTTCCCAGCCCGATGCTCCTGCTCGTTCAGATAAGCGGTCAGATTCTCCGAAATGAAGCGATAGAAGAGCATCCCGAGTACGTAGGCCTTGAAGTCCCAGCCATCGACGCTGCCGCGCAGATCGTTGGCGATCCGCCAGATCGTCTTGTGTAGTTCGGCCCTTTCCGCCTCCTTGCCCACCGCGGCCATGCACGCATTGTTTCAAAGAGGACTGATGTCTCTATGTCTGCGAAGCAGCGACCGGCGCCTCACTCGACTCCGCTGCGGAGACACCGAAGTGTGCGTAGAGCTTCTCCAGCGTCGCTCGATGTCGGAAGCGAGCCGCGGTATTCTGGTTCGCGAAGAACCCGGGCTCGCGATACGCCTCACTCGCTGGGCGGGTCGTCACCCACTCGACCGGTACGAAGTACTCGGCCAGTGCCGGATCGTCCTTCCCTACGGCAACCTCGGGTGCGTTGAGCCCTACCTCCAGCACCGGAATTTCGCGGCCGTCCTCAAGCTTGATCTTGAAGTCGTTGGCGGGTGTCGCCGGTCCGCGAACGGTTCCGACGCCTACGTAGCCTCTCTGCGGGAGGTAGACGAAAACGCGGTGGCCGGGGCGAAGGGCCTGGAGACTTTGCGAGTACCAGCGATCGCCGCCGCCGGAGATGAATCCGTACTTGCGCGCGTCCTCCCGGTTCCGGCGCGGCCCGTCACCGAACGAAATGTAAAAGTCATGCTCGTTCCACCGCTCCCGCGTCCGCTTCGTGTTGGTGTTCGAGCGAGCCCCCGCGTCCGTCGGATCACGCAGCCAGCTCCGTGCGATGTATTCCGCTCCCGCGTCGTTGAAGTACGCGAAGAACACAGCGTTGATCGGCACTCCGTAGTCGTCGAGGAGGTACTGCACGATCCGCTCAGTGCTCGCGTCAAGCTGCGTCGCGACGAGGATCAGCTGGTGGCTCTCGTTGATAGTTTCAGGGAGGTCGCTGCCGAACTGATCTGTAAACGCTTCCTGTAGCGACCGACCATTCGCGAAGCGACCGTTCCCGAAAATTTCGGCGATGCGCTCGGTCCCGAGATTCGAGACCCACGACCCGTAGTCGAGGGCTTGCGCAACAATCTCCCGCGGCGTCTGGTCCTTCTTCAGCTCAATGACGTGAATGACGCCTTCGCCGTCGACAGCGAGGATGTCGATGAATCCGCCGAACTCGGTTCGAACCTGGCGATCCAGGATGAGCAGCGGTCCCACGCCAAGAATCGAGATCTCTTTGACGAGGACGTCCTCGAGACGACGCTCTGCTTCAAGCGAGGCAGCGTTGACTCGGCGGACTTCTCCGTTGTCGATCCGCCAGATACCTACTTCGATGGGCATGCCGGAACCTTAGGGGCATCGACCATCAGAACTCCACCCCAGGTGATCGAGGTGGGCGCTTTCGTGTCCGGAAGAGAACAAACCAGCGGATCGCGGGCGACTTCGGACGACCATGAGGACGGCGCCCGGCAGGCTGAATCTCTCGCCCGCGTCTTGGCGCAGCGGCACCGCTTGCTCGCGGCTCGCTCGGCCGCCTCCAGGAGCGCTGACCTTTGTCCATGTTCCAGACTAGTCGTGACGCCAGCCGCGACGCGACGGCGCGCATGAGGGCGGCTCCGGCTGCTCCGCGGCCCTTGCCAACTGTCAGTGGCAGTGGGACACTCGGCTGCAAGCCTTTCAGCGAGACCAGGAGGGAAGGCCACGCCGCGTTGCCACAACGAGACCCGAACTACGCGGAGCGGAAGATCTACTTTCACAAGGCGGTCAACGATGCTGACCCTGACTTCGAACTTGACCGCGAAGAAGTCGTAGAAAGGATCAGCGCGCTCGCCGGCACCGCTGATTTCTACATCAATGAGGGGGACGAGCAGTACCTCTGCGCTGTAGTGGACCGCCCCAGCCCTCCTCAGCGCGTTCGCTTTTACCGGGTCCGTCGGCGCAATCTCCCTGAGACTGAGGAAGCCGGATCGTTCGAGGACCTTGACCTTGCCGAGCAGAAGGGACTAGCCGAGTCGATCCATATCCTTCTCTTTGATGACAACGTCATCGGTTCCGAGTACAACCATTACGGGCCGCGCATCACGACATTCGGATATTTCCTAGGCGAGCGCTGTGGTCAGGACGTCGTGCTCAGGCCATTCATTCGCGGCGACGTGATGAGCGCGATTCTTGGAATGCAGGAAATCCGACGTTTGCGCGTCAAGGCCACCCCCCACGGGGTGGCCGAGCTGCAACAGGCTGGCGTCGCATTGAGTGAAGGCTTCGAAGCGGCGGACATTTTCCGAGCCGGTAAGTACGTAGACCTAACATTGGCTGCGAGCCCTGGCGACCCAGACTTCACGGATAGGGTCAAGCGGTTCTTCCGCGGTCTCCGCGATTCCAATATCGAGCCAAGCGGGGTTCTCCAGGACGCGGAGGTCTATGGAGTTACCTCAGATGATGGCCTCGGGAGTCTGAGCCTGCTGAACGACCGTGTTGTGATCGTCGAGCAGATCAGGAAAGAAAGTCAGCGCCATCGGACGCTTGATACGCAGGCGGCCTATGCTGCGATCGAATCAGTGCGCACGAACCTTGCGGACGATCTCGCTCGTGGAGGAACGTTGAGGGTGGAGCAAAGATAAACCTTGTCGCTCCCTCGGTTCAAAGAAGCTTTCGTCGGTTATCACTGGCCGTTGGCAGCTGCCACAGCCGCAGGTTATGCATACGCTGAGTACTTTGCTCCGGGGCACCCTTACCTCCTGGCAACGCTAGACACGTCTCCCCGGACAAGCTTCTATATGTCCCTAGCGGGGACTAGCGGCGTCCTCCTTGGCTTCGCACTCGCCGCTGTGGCCGTGTTCACCGGCCTGGGATCTGGACGGGGCATGGATTTTGTTCGCGGGACTCCCGGATTCACATACACGCGGATCGTCTTTATGGGAGCTATCTGGGCCTTCGCCTTCGGGACGGTCATGATGACCGCGATGATCGTGGCCGATTCTGCAAACGACCCAAAGAAATGGTTGGAGGCAGTAGCTGCGGGAATACTGGCGCTTGTTTTCTTGCGAACCTGGGCGCTGCTTTGGCTATTAAATAAACTACTCGATCAAACGTTAAAGGACGCATCCGTTCGGTACACACGAAAGATCGAGCGCCAGCAGCAAGCCGCCTAACGGATCAAACCGGTGCTTTAACTCGCCCGAGGAAGGCCGGTCGAACGCCACTTTCACGCGGGCTTGTGACAATCCCAAAGCATGCGGACGCATGGCGACCAGTGGCGATTCTCTCCGACTGATCTCAGCGCATACCTTGCGTGTCCGCACCTCACAACCCTCCAGCTCGCCGTCGCGCGCGGGGAGCTCGAGAAGCCTTTCCGCGTCAACCGGCATGCCGATCTCATCCGCCGCAAGGGTGAGGAGCACGAGGCCGCGTACATCGCCAAGCTTCGCGCCGAGGGGCGCGACGTCGTCGAGATCCCCTTCGAGCACGATTGGGAGGCGGCCGCGCTAGCAACCGAAGACGCAATCCGCGAAGGAGCCGGCGTCGTCTACCAGGCCGTCCTCATGGAGGGGAACTGGCGCGGGAAGGCGGACTTCGTCGAGCGCCTCCCGGACGGCTCCTACGAGGTTGTCGACACGAAGCTCGCCAGGCACGCGCGGCCGGCGCACGTGCTCCAGCTCTGCTTCTACACCGAGCAGGTCGGGCGCATCCAGGGGCGTCTGCCCGAGCGCATGCACGTCGTCGCCGGCACCACCGAGCGCGAGACGTTCCGGCCCGGCGACTACGACGCGTACTACCGGCGCGTCCGGCGGCGGTTCCTGGACGCGGTCGAGCACCACCGCGACTCGTACCCGTATCCGGTCGAGCACTGCGGGCTATGCGAGTTCCTCGCCCTCTGCCAGGAGCGCTGGGAGGCCGACGACCACCTGACGCTCGTCGCGGGTGTCTCGCGCCTGCAGGTCGAGCGGCTCGAGAAGGCGGGGATCACGACGCTCGAGCGCCTGGCCGTGGCCGCGCCGGACACGCCCGTACCGAGCATGCGCCAGGCGACGTTCGACAAGGTCCGCCACCAGGCCGAGCTCCAGCTCCACCGCCGGCGCACGGGTGAGCACCGGGTCGACCTGCTCCCGCTCGAGCCCGAGCGCGGCTTTGCGCTCATGCCGGAGCCGGATCCGGGCGACATCTGGCTCGACCTCGAGGGCGATCCCTGGTTCGAGCCGGCGCGCGGGCTCGAGTACCTGCTCGGCTGGCTCGAGCTCGCCGGGAACGGCGAGCCGCGCTACGAGTGCATTTGGGCCCACGACCGCGCGGGCGAGAGGCGGGCCTTCGAGCGGTTCGTCGACTTCCTGATCGAGCGCCGGCGCCGCTTCCCGCGCATGCACGTCTACCACTACGCGCCCTACGAGCGCACCGCGCTCACGCGCCTCATGGGCGAGCACGGGACGCGCGAGGCCGAGATCGACGAGCTCCTGCGCGGCGAGGCGCTCGTCGACCTCTACCGCGTCACGCGCCAGGCCCTCCGCGCCTCGCTCCCGCGCTACTCGATCAAGGACGTCGAGGCGCTCTACGGCTTCGAGCGCCACGCGGACGTGGGAGGCGGGAGCGAGTCGGTCGAGGACTTCGAGCTCTGGCTCGAGGTCGGCGACGACACGCTCCTCGAGGGAATCAGGGAGTACAACCGCGAGGACTGCCTCTCCCTCTACGAGCTCCACCGCTGGCTGCTCGCACAGCGGCCGGAGGAGCTCGAGTGGCGGAAGCCGCCCGAGGAGCGCGAGCGGAGCGAAGAGTCGCAGGAGCGGGACGCCGAGCGCGCGCACGTCCGCGACCGGCTCCTCGCGGGCGCGGAGGAGGGCGATCCCCGCTGGCTCATGGCGCAGCTCCTCTACTACCACCAGCGCGAGGAGCGGCCGCAGTGGTGGGAGTACTTCTTCCACCGCGGGCTCGACGAGGACGAGTACGTCACGAACCGGAACACGCTCGGCGGGCTCGTCCCCGACGGCGAGCCATGGCTCGAGAAGAAGTCCTGGTGGTACCGCTTCCGCTTCGAGGCGCAGGAGCACAAGATCCACGGCTCGGGCGTCGATCCGAAGACCGAGCGGAAGTTCGAGGACGTCCGGGTCGACGACGAGCACGGGACGGTCGAGCTGCGCTGGGGTCGGGAGCAGGCGGACGTACCGCTGCCGACTGCGCTGATCCCGCCGCAGCCGCTCTATGCGAAGCCGCAGCGGGCAGCGCTGCTCCGGTTGGCGGAGAAACGGGAGAACTACCCGGCGGCGCTCGAGGTGCTCGAGCGGCGTCGCCCGCGGGCCCGCCTCGACGGGACGCTCGAGGAGGCGGCGCTCTCGCTGGACGGCAGCTATCTCTTCGTGCAGGGACCGCCCGGGTCGGGAAAGACGTGGAACGGCGCGCGGATGGCGATCGCGCTCATGAAGAAGGATCGGCGGGTCGGCGTGACCGCTCTCAGCCACAAGGCGATCCACAAGTTCCTGGACGACCTCGAGCAGGCCGCGATCGAGGTCGGGTACGAGTTCCGCGGGCGCAAGAAGGGGAGCGGGGAGGGGCACTACGAGGGCCGGTTCGTGGATTGCACAAATGAGAACGACGACATGCGCGACCCGGAGCTCCAGCTCATCGCGGGGACCTCATGGCTCTTCGCCCGCGACGACCAGCACGTCGACACGCTCTTCGTGGACGAGGGCGGGCAGTTCGCGCTCGCGGATGCGCTCGCGGTCGGGACGGCCGCGCGGAACCTCATCTTCCTCGGCGACCCGAACCAGCTTCCGCAGGTCTCGCAGGGCGCGCACCCGCCGGGGGCGAGCGCATCGGTGCTCCAGCACCTGCTCGGCGACGACGAGACCGTGCGGCCGGAGATGGGGATCTTCCTCGGAGAGACGTGGCGCATGCGGCCCGAGGTGAACGCGTTCATCTCCGAGGCGTTCTACGAGGGCCGGCTCGGGCCGGCTCGGGTGTGCTTCGAGCGGTCGATCGCGGACGGGAACGGGCTGCGGTTCCTCGCCGTTCCGCACAGTGGCCACAGTCAGGCCTCGCCGGAGGAGGCGGATGCGGTCGCCGCCGAGATCGCGCGGCTCGTCGGGACGCCGTATGTCGACGAGCACGGCGCGCGCGAGCTTCGGCCCGACGACTTCGTCGTCGTCTCGCCCTACAACGCGCACGTGCGCTGCCTGCGCGAGAAGATCCGGGACGAGCGCGTGCAGATCGGAACGGTGGACAAGTTCCAGGGCCAGCAGGCGCCGGTGGTCTTCTTCTCGATGGCGAGCTCGAGCGGCGAGGACGTCCCGCGCGGGATCGACTTCCTCTTCTCGCGGAACCGCCTCAACGTCGCCATCTCGCGCGCGAAATGCCTGGCCTACGTCGTCGCGAGCCCGCGTCTTCTGGAGGTCAACTGCCGCACCGTCGAGCAGATGCCGCTCGTCAATGCGCTGTGCCGCTTTGTTGAGTTGGCCCAAAGAGACGATTGAGAAAAGACGAATCAGAGAATACAATCCATGTATGCCAACCTTCACCGTTGCCGGCGAGAGCTTCGAGCTCGAGCGAGCTGACATCGAAGCCACCTGTGCGGAAGAGCTCCCCGACCCAATCCAAGAGCACTACGTCGTCGTCGGCGGACGCCGCTATCCCCCCAAGCAGGTGCTCGCATGCGCGACCGCGCTCGATCGAGCCGACTTCACGACCCACCAAGCGCGTCGCATTCTGAGACGGCTCGGCTTCGTCGCCGCTCGTGCGAGCGCCACGGCGCAAGACCCGTCCGGTGAGGCAGGAACGGGCCGAAGCGAGCAGGCCGCGGCTCTCACGCCGTTCGTGGGGAAATGGGTCGCGCTCGCGGCGCCGACCGAGGTCCTGGTCGCAGCCGATACGCCTCAGGAAGTGCTCGCATGGCTTACGCGGCACGAACAGCGTGCCTCGTACGGGATGTTTCGCGTGCCTTCAACCGCTCCCGAAGCCGAAGGCGTCGCACCGGCGTGAGATTCGACTTCCTCGACCTACCGGGCGATGTCCTTCTATCCCGACCGGTGATTCCGGTCCAGTTCGAGGATCTCGAGGAGGCGCCGCAGCTTTGCCTCGTCGATACAGGGTCGACCGCGAACCGGTTCGGCGCCTGGCTCGCCGAGGCCGTCGGGATCGACCTGAGCGGACTGCCCCGAGCGCCGCTCGTCGTCGGGGGTCTCCAAACGACCGCGTACTCGGGACGGGCCGATCTCACGATCGCGGGCCTTCGTTACGACGCCCCCGTCACGTTCTGCGAACCGTGGCCGTTCGCTTTCCACCTGCTTGGCCAGGAGGGGTTCCTCCGCTTCTTCAGCGTCCTCATCCGCGCCGCCGAGTCCTGGCTCGAGGTGGAGCCGGAAGAGGCGCCTGTTACACCACAACAGCGATAGTGGTGTAACATCAGATCGATGCGGCGGTTCCAGATGATGATCGACGAGGAGCTCGACGAGGCGCTCGGCCGCCAGGCCATGGCGGAGGGCGTCTCGAAGGCGGAGCTCCTGCGTCGCTATGCGCGCGAGCGCGTGAAGCCGCTGCCGCCGCTCGAGGAGGACCCGCTCTGGGAGCTCGTCGGCATGTTCGAGGGCGAAGCTGACGACTCCGCGTCGATCGACGACGTGGTGTACGGGTCGCTTGGCGACGCGTGATCTTCGTCGACTCCTCGTTCTGGATCGCGCTGACCGCGCGGCGCGACACGCGCCACGCTGTCGCCGAGTCGCTCTTCGCCAAGACGGGCGCGCAGCCTTGGATCACGTCGAACCACGTCCGCGGGGAGACCTTGACGTGGCTCAGCGCGCGAGTCGGGCACGAGGCCGCCACGAGGTTCCTGGATCGGCTCGAGCTGACGTCTCGCGTCACGACCGCGTTCGTCTCGGAGGATCTCGAGCAGGACGCGCTTACCTGGCTCCGTCGCCACGACGAGCGGCCCTACTCCTTCGTCGACGCGACGAGCTTCGCGCTCATGCGCTCGCTCGGGATCGGCGAGGCGCTCGCGTTCGACGCCGATTTCAGCGCGGCGGGGTTCGTCGAGCTTCGTCCGTAGGGAGCTCGCACACGAACTCGGCGCCTCCCGCCGCCGAGCGCGCCACTGACACCCGGCCGCCCATCGCCTCGACGAGCTCGTGGCAGATGTACAGCCCGAGGCCGGTTCCGCCGACGCCGCCGGAGAGGCCGGGGTCGAGGCGGTAGAACTTCTCGAAGATCCGCTCCTCCTCGCCCGGCGGAATGCCGGAGCCGTTGTCGCCGACAACGAGACGCACGGCCTCCTCGTCGGCCGAAAGCGAGACGTCGACCTCGCCGCCGCCGTACTTGACGGCGTTGTCGACGAGGTTGTGCACGACCGAGCGGAGGGCCTGCGGGTCGCCGGCGACCCAGGCCGCACCCCTCGGCAGGCGCAGCGAGAAGGTGATGTCCCCGGCGCGCGCTTCGACGTCGCCGACCACCTCGAGCACGAGCGCGGCGAGGTCGCAGCGCTCCTCCACGAGCGTCGCCGAGCCGGAGTCCAGGCGGCTGGCCGTGAGGAGCTGATCGAGGACTCCGGTCACGCGCTCCGCCTCGCGGATGATCAGCTCCAGGAAGGTCTCCCGATCGGGGCCGTCGCCGCGCGCGAGCATGGTCTGCGCGGCGCCGTAGACCGTCGCCAGGGGCGTCCGTAGCTCGTGCGAGGCGATGGCCAGGAAGTCGCGTCGCGCCTCCTCGAGCTCGCGTGTGTTCGTCAGATCGCGGAAGGCGTAGATCGTCCCGTCGGCGAAGCGCACCGTCGAGACTGCGAGCCACAGCTCGCGGCCGCCCACGTCAACGGCGAGCGCCTCGCGCCGCTCGGCCGCGTAGGCGGGATCCCGCGTGGCGACCTTCCCGGTCACGGCCTCCCAGCCGGGGATCAGCTCCTCGATCGGCCGCCCGAGCGCGTCCTCCGCGGACATACCGAGGATCGCCGACGCCGCCCGGTTCCAGATGCACGAGACGCCCCGACCGTCGACGAAGACGATCCCGTCGCCGACGTGCTCGAGGACGCGCGCCGCCTCCTCGCGCCGGCGCAGCTCCTCCTGTAGGCGGCCACGCTCCTCGACGAGCGCTTCGCGCTCGGCCTCGACCAGACGCCGCTGCGTGATGTCGACCATGTAGCCGACCGCGTATCCCGGCTCCTCGCCCGGCTCGATCACGATCGCCCGGTCCTCGAACCAGCGCACCGTTCCGTCCCGGGCGACCAGCCGGTACTCGTCCTGGAAGAGCTCGCCCATCTCGTTCGTGCGCCGGACATGGCCGACGACGCGCTCGCGGTCGTCGGGATGGAGAAGCTTGACGAAGAGCTCCGGGTCGTCGATCCACTCCTGCACCGAGTAGCCGAGGAGCGGCTCGATCTGGGGGCTCATGTAGATGGCCGAGCTGACGTCGTCGAGAGCGTCGATGTAGACGATCAGCGGAAGGCGCTCGACGAGGGCGGCGAAGTCGACGGGCACCCTCGAACTATGACTCTGTAACGACTTTCCTACGCGGGTGGAACGTCATGTCGGAATTCGCGGAAGTCGCGCCGAGGGCGCGCTATCACCGAGCGCATGTCCCTCAACGGAAGGAGAAGCATGCGCTCGAGATCTCCCTCTCTGCGCTTGACGCTCGGCCTGCTCGCGCTCATCGCGGTGTGCGCGGCCGGCGCGACCCTGGCCGCGACGTCGATCCCCGACGCGCACGGCGTCATCCACGCCTGCCGGAAGGCGAAGAACGGAAGGCTCCGCGTCGCCTCGTCGGCGAAACGCTGCCGGGGAAACGAGCGCGCGCTCAAGTGGAACGTCCGAGGCCCGGAAGGCGAGCCGGGCCCGGCAATCTCGGACATCGCCCAGCTGGACGGCATCGCGTGCTCGGTCGACGGCAGCGCGGGAACCGTCGACCTCGCCTGGAATCCGCAGAACGAGGCCGTCCTCGAGTGCGACACCGAGAACGACGGAGCTGAGGCGATCCTCCGGATCAACGAGTTCTCGACCGGCGTGGAGGGCGCCGCCGCGGACGAGTTCGTCGAGCTGGCGAACGTCGGCAACGGAGCGGCGGACGTCGGCGGGTACAAGGTCGCGTACCGCTCGGCGACCGGCAGCAGCGACGTCACGCTGGCGACCATCCCGGAGGGGACGACCATTCCGGCCGGCGGCTTCTACCTGCTCGGCGGGAGCGCGTATTCCGGATCGGCGGCGGCGGACCAGTCGTTCTCGGGAGGCCTTGCCTCCGCCGGAGGAGGTCTCGGGCTGCGCGACGCCACGGGCGCGCTGGTCGACTCGGTCGGCTGGGGCGACGGCACGACGAACGTGTTCGTCGAGAGCCACCCGGCTCCAGCCCCGCCGGCGACGGCGGCACCCGGCTCGAGCGACGTGCGGATCCCGGACGGGCACGACACGAACGACAACGCCGCCGACTTCTCGGTCTCGGCGGTCCCGACCCCCGGTGCGACGAATCAGTGACCGACGCGGCTCTGCCGGCGGGGCGCTTCAGCCCTGCCGGCCGGGCGCGCCCGACGTGTCCTCCGTCTCGCGACGCCGATCGACGCGCCGGAACGCTACGAGGCCCTGCGCCAGCGCCGCCGGCGAAACGGCCGGGCCTCGCCCGCCTCGCCCAGCGCCTCCGCGCCGGCCTCGAGGTCCGCCGCCTCGAGCGTCGTCAGCGACTCGACAGATGCGGTCTCGAGCGGCTGCCCTGAGGCCCGCGCCACCCGCAGCGCGTGGGCGTTCAGCGCCTGTTCGAACAGCGTCCGCGCGAAGCGCGCGTTGCCGAAGCCCTCGCCCCGGGCGACGCCGTCGAGCACGCGCCGCAGTGCCGTCTCCGCGTCTGCGCTCAGCCGGTACTCGTTGTCGGCGGCGAAGTTGCGGGTGATCGCGAGCAGCTCCTCGGTCGAGTAGTCCGGAAACGTGATCTCGCGCGAGAAGCGCGAGCGCAGACCGGGGTTCGAGTCGAGGAAGCGGTGCATGAGCCGCGGATAGCCGGCGACGATGACGACGAGGCGGTGGCGGTAGTCCTCCATCCGCTTCAGGAGCGTCTCGATCGCCTCCGGCCCGAAGTCGACGCGCGGGTCGGGCGGCGCCAGCGAGTACGCCTCGTCGATGAAGAGGACGCCGTCGAGCGCGCGGCGGATGGCCCGGTCTGTCTTGAGGGCGGTCGTCCCGACGTACTCGCCGACGAGGCCGGAGCGGTCGACCTCCACGAGGTGCCCCTTCTTGAGCAGCCCCATGGCGCCGTACATCTCCGCGAGGAGCCGTGCGACCGTCGTCTTCCCCGTGCCCGGGTTGCCGAGGAAGACGAGGTGCTGGGACGTCGCCACCTCGGGAAGCCCGTGCTCGAGCCGGCGCGCCTGCACCTCGAGGAAGGCGACGAGCGCGCGGACCTGCTCCTTCACCGTCGCGAGCCCGACCAGCGACTCGAGCTCGGCCTGAACCTCGGCGAGCGGACGCGGTGGCGCCGGGCGGCGGACCTGGTCGTTCAGCCACTCCACGGGGTCGGTTCCGGTGCGTGACGCGACGCGCTCGCGGACGACGCCGACCCCGCGGGCGATGTCATCGAAGAAGCGTGGACCCACGGGGAAGAAAGTATCCAGCCCGGCACGAAGCGAACCGCAGGCGCGCCCGTTCGCCGAAACGGCCGTTACGCCCGGACCTGCAGCCAGCGGTAACCGTGGGGCCCGAGCTCGACCCGCTCCCCGGCCGGTTCGTAGGGGCGGTCGGAGAAGACGTCGACGAGGGCGCCGGCCGATCCGCTCAGGCGGAGGTTGGGCCGGCGGGGCGTGGCGGCAAGGTTGTGGGCGGCAATCGTCTCCCGTTCCCCGGACCGGAACCGCAGCGCGAGGACGCTCGCGTTGCCGGTCGGGAGCGTCTCCCAGCCGCCCTCGCCGATCTCCGGGCACTGGCGTCGAGCGCGCAGCGCGCGGTGCAGCCAGTTGAGGAGCGAATCCGCGTCCTGCTGCTGGTCCGCGAGGTTGACCTCGGCGTAGCGGAAGGGCCCCTTGCTGACGATCGGCGCAGCGAACTCCCGCTGCCGGGCGGTGGAGAAGCCGCCGTTTCGGTCGGCTGTCCACTGCATCGGCGTCCGGACCGACTCCCGCTCGCGGAGCGAGAGGTCCTCGCCCATGCCGATCTCGTCTCCGTAGTAGAGGACGGGCGTGCCGGGAAGCGTGAGGAGCAGGCTGAACGCCAGCTCGAGGCGGGCGCGGTCGCCGTCCAGCATCGGCGCAAGCCGGCGGCGGATCCCGCGCTCGTACAGCTGCATGTCGGGATCGGGTCCGAACGCGGCGAACACGTCGGCGCGCTCGTCGTCGGCGAGCCGGCCCAGGTCGATCTCGTCGTGATTGCGCAGGAAGTTCGCCCACTGGTCGGAGGCCGGTATCCCGGCGGTCTCGGCGAGCGCGCGCGCGAGCGGGCGCGCATCCTCACGGGCGAGCGCGAGCCAGAGGCGCTGGTTGACCGTGAAGTTGAAGAGCATGTGCAGGCCGCCCACGCCGAAGTAGTCGCCGATTTCCTCACGCTCGACGTTCGCCTCGCCGAGGAGGATGACGTCCCCGTGTCGCCAGGAGAGCTGCTGGCGGAACGCGTGCAAGTGAGCAAACTCCGGGCCAGGGGCGAGCCCGCGGGCACCAGCCGGCTCGATCAGGAACGGCACCGCGTCCATGCGGAAACCGGAGACGCCGAGCTCGGCCCAGAACCCGATGATCTTCTCCATCTCGGCCCGGACAACCGGATTGTCGATGTTCAGGTCGGGCTCGAAGTCGTAGAAGCGATGGAAGTAGTAGCGGCGCGCCTTGCGGTCGTAGGTCCAGGTCGTCTTCTGGACGCCCGGGAAGACGATGCCGCTCTCGGCATCGGCCGGCCGCCGATCGGCCCAGACGTAGAAATCGCGGAAGGCCGGGTCGCCTGCGCGTGCCGCCTGAAACCACGGGTGCTCGTCCGACGTGTGGTTCAGGACCAGGTCGACAATGACGCGAATGCCCCGGTCGTCGGCGGCCTGGACGAGCTGGACGAAGTCGCCGAGCGTGCCGAGATCGGAATGGACGCCGTAGAAGTCGCTGACGTCGTAGCCGTCGTCTCGCCACGGCGAGGGGTAGAAGGGGAGAAGCCAGAGGCACGTCACGCCGAGCGCCGCGAGGTAGTCGAGTCGCCCCGCCAGACCCCGGAGGTCGCCGCTCCCGTCGCCGTTCGAATCGGCGTACGTGCGGACGCCGACCTCGTAGATCAGCCCGTTCTTGTACCAGCGCTCGGTCATCGAAGCGACCCGAGCTTAGAGCGCATCCTCGTTCGACGGAGCGACTGCGGGCGAGCGCCGCGAGAGGGGAACGGAACGAGCCGGGCAAGAGGGCAAGCGGACGCGGGTGCGGTCCACCCGCGGGACTAGAATCCGCCGCCGTGGCTGAGGCGCCGTTCGTCCATCTGCACGTCCATTCGGAGTACTCGATCCTCGACGGGGCCTGCCGCGTTCCGGCCCTGGCGGCGCGGGCGGCGGAGCTCGAGATGCCCGCCGTCGCGCTGACCGATCACGGCTCGCTCGCGGGCGCGGTCGAGCTCTACCGCGAGGCGACCAAGCAGGGCGTGAAGCCGCTCGTGGGCTGCGAGGTGTACGTCGCCGACGATCGGCGCGCGCAGAAGAAGGGCTACGCGCACCTGACGCTCCTCGCCGAGTCGAACGAGGGCTACGGGAACCTGATCAAGCTCGCCTCGGCGGGCTTTCTCGAGGGCTACTACTACAAGCCGCGCGTCGACTGGGACCTCCTCGCCGGCCACGCGAAGGGGCTCGTCGCACTCTCCGGGTGCCTGTCGGGACGGGTCTGCAAGGCGCTCGAGAACGGCAATCGCGCCGAGGCCGAGTCGGAACTGGGTCGACTTCGTGACATCTTCGGAGCCGACTCGACGTATGTCGAGATCCAGGACGCCGGCCTGCCCGTGCAGAAGCAGATCAACGCGTCGCTCGCGGAGATCGCGCGCGGCTCCGGCCTGCCGCTCGTCGCGACCGGCGACGTCCACTACCTCCTGCACGAGGACGCGCGCGCGCACGAGGCGCTCCTCTGCATCCAGTCCGGCGACACGCTCGCGAACCCGAGCCACTGGCGCTTCGACACCGACCAGTTCTACTTCAAGAGCCCGACTGAGATGGCGGCCGACTTCGCCGACTATCCGGACGCCCTCCGCGCGACGCTCGAGCTGGCCGAGCGCTGCACGGTCACGATGGAGCTGGGCCGGATCCTGCTTCCGACGTTCCCGACGCCCGATGGGCGCGACGCCTTCGACTACCTCGTCGAGCTCTGTGAAAAAGGCCTGCAAAAGAGGTACGAAACGGTCACGCCCGAGCTCCAGGAGCGGCTGAAGTTCGAGCTGAAGACGATCCGCGAGATGGGGTTCGCGGACTACTTCCTGATCGTCTGGGACTTCATCTCGTTCGCGAAGCGGAACGGCATCGGAGTCGGGCCCGGGCGCGGCTCCGCGGCCGGCTCGCTCGTCGCCTACTGCCTCGAGATCACCGACATCGACCCGATCAAGTACGACCTCCTCTTCGAGCGCTTCTTGAACCCGGGCCGTAAGACGATGCCCGACATCGACATCGACTTCTCTGTGCACGGGCGCGACCGCGTCATCAACTACGTGTCCGAGAAGTACGGCCGCGATCGCGTCGCCCAGATCATCACCTTCGGGACGATGATGGCGCGCGCGGCGATCCGTGACGCGGGGCGGGTTCTCGACATCCCGTACGGCACGGTCGACAAGGTCGCGAAGCTCGTCCCGGAAGGCCCGAAGGTCTACCTCGACGACTGCCTGAAGCCGAACGGGGACCTGAAGCGCGCCTACGACGAGGACGAGATCGTCCGCCAGATCGTCGACCTCGCGAAGCCGCTCGAGGGCCTCGTCCGGCAGGACTCGATCCACGCGGCGGGCGTCGTGATCGGCGACCGGCCGCTCACCGAGTACGTCCCGCTCCAGCAGAAGGGCGCCGACCAGGAGGTCGTGACGCAGTTCGCGATGGGCGACGTCGAGGCGCTCGGGCTCCTGAAGATGGACTTCCTCGGCCTCCGGAACCTCGACGTGATCGACAAGGCGGTCGCGCTCATCGGCGGAATAAATCCGACGGAATTTCCGCTCGACAACCCGAAGACCTACGAGATGCTGGCGCGCGGCGACGCGGCAGGCGTCTTCCAGTTCGAGTCGTCCGGTATGCGCGAGGCGCTGCGGCAGGTGAAGCCGACCGAGTTCGAGGACCTGATCGCCCTGGTCGCCCTCTACCGCCCCGGCCCGATGGCGTACATCCCCGTCTATGCGAAGCGCAAGGCGGGCGCCGAGCCGGTCTCCTTCGCCGACGAGCGGCTGAAGGCGATCACCGCGCCGACCTACGGCATCTGCATCTACCAGGAGCAGTACATGGAGATCGCCAAGCAGCTCGCCGGCTTCAGCCCGGCCGAGGCCGACGATCTCCGCAAGGCGATCGGCAAGAAGATCCACGCGCTCATGGCCTCCCTCAAGGACAAGTTCCTCGAGGGGTGCGCGCAGAACGGCGTCACGCCCGCCGTGGCGAACCAGCTCTGGAAGGACATGGAGCAGGCGCAGGACTACTCCTTCAACAAGTCCCACGCCGCCTGCTATGCCCTGATCGCCTACCGCACGGCCTACCTGAAGGCGAACTGGCCGGCCGAGTACATGGCCGCCCTGATCTCGTCCGTCATGAACACGAAGGACCGCGTGCCGCTCTACGTGGCCGCCTGCGACGAGATGGGCATCGACGTGCTGCCGCCGGACGTGAACGTCTCCGCGGCGGACTTCGCCGTCGTCGAGGGGAAGATCCGCTTCGGCCTGAACGCCGTCAAGAACGTGGGGGAGACCGCCGTCCGCGCCATCCTCGCCGCCCGTGAGGACGGCGGTCTCTTCACGTCGATCTGGGACTTCTGCGAGCGCGTCGATCCGCAGGTGGCGAACAAGCGCGCGCTCGAATCGCTCGTCAAGTGCGGCGCGCTCGATTCCACCGGCGCGACTCGCCGCGGAATGTGGGAGGTGCTCGAGCAGGCGCTCGCGCACGGCGCGCGGGAGCACGGCGACCGGCTTGCCGGCCAGAGCTCGATCTTCGATTCGCTCGGCATCGCGAACGACGCCGAGCGACCTTTCGCCGCGCAACATCAACGCATCGCGGAGCACGAATGGGAAAAACGGGAGCTGCTCGGTTACGAGAAGGAGGCCCTCGGCCTCTACGTCTCCGAGCATCCGCTCGACGCCGTCAAGGAGTCGCTGCGGAAGAAGACCGACTGCCCGGTCGTCGAGGTCGCGCGCCGCCGCGACGGTGACGTCGTCACGGTCGGGGGAATCGTCGGAGAGCTGAAGCAGCTGACGACGAAGAAGGGCGACCCGATGGTCTTCCTCCGGCTGGACGATCTCTCCGGCTCGATCGAGACGGTCGTCTTCAACTCCGTCTACACGGCGTCGCGCGAGCTGCTCGAGCCCGACCGGGTGCTGGTGATCAAGGGCCGCGTCGACCACAAGCAGGAGGGCGAGACGAAGCTGATCGCGATCGAGGTCGTCCCGTTCGAGGCGACGCCCGAGCGCTCGGAGGTCACGCTCCGGCTCGACGCCCGCCGCGCGCCGGCGGGGACGATCCGCCGGCTGGCCGAGCTGATCCAGGAGTTCCCCGGCGAGGCGCCGGTCGTGGCGGCGATCGAGACGTCCGAGGGCCGGAAGACCTACGCGTTCGGGCCGACGTACAAGGTGCGCCCGGAGGCGGACTTCTTCGCCGAGGTGAAATCCCTCCTCGGCGAAGCCGCGATTACGTAGTCACTAGGAGGGCTTGACGAACCAGCGGCTGAACCGCCGCAGCGCGGTTCAGCCCTCGAGCTGCTCGAGGATGTAGCGCGCGTACCAGGTCGGCCAGTCGTCGTCCCGGCGGCCGAGCTCTTTCTCGTACTCGCCGTGGGCCTTCTCCGCCTCCTGGAGCAGGCCGGCGAGCCGCTCGACTGTGAGTGTGTTTGCGTCTGCCATGCGCGGATGCTAACGCGCGCCGGAACCGTCGGGGCCGGGACGGTGTAGATAGGTCGGGTGGAGGGCCGGCCACTGGAGGAATCCGATCTTGTCGAGCAGGCGAAGCGGGGCGACGTGGGCGCCTACGAGGAGCTCGTGCGCATGTATCAGGGCATCGCGGTGAGAACGGCGTACGTCGTCTCCGGCTCTGCGTCCGACGCGGAGGAGGCCGCGCAGGACGCGTTCGTGAAGGCCTACCGGGCGCTCGGCCACTTTCGCTCCGGGGCTCCCTTCCGGCCCTGGCTCCTGCAGATCGTCGCGAACGAGGCGCGGAATCGTCGACGCTCGGCCGGGCGGCGCGCCCACCTCGTCCTGCGGCTCGCGCAAAGGCCCTCGGGGGACGCGGCCCCGTCCCCCGAGGCGGATCTCCTCGCCGACGAGCGGCGGGCGGAGCTGCTCGCCGCGCTCAACGAGCTGCGCGCCGAGGATCGCCAGGTGATCGCGTGCCGGTACTTCCTCGACCTCTCGGAGGAGGAGACGGCCTCGGCGCTCGGCGTGCGGCAAGGCACAGTCAAATCGAGGCTCTCGCGCGCGCTCGCGCGCATGCGCGAGCAGATTGGAGAGGCCGGTGCCTGAGCTCGAGCGGGAGCTGCGCGCGCTCGCCGCCTACGTCGATCTCCCCGTCGCGCCAGAGCTCGCGCCGCGCGTCCGCGCGCGTCTCGAGAGCGCGCCGGGGCCGACGAAGCGGCCCCGCCGGCTCGTCCTCGCCCTCGCCGCACTCGCGGTGGCGCTCGCGGCCGCGCTGGCCGTCCCGCCGGCGCGCACGGCCATCCTCCGCTTCTTCCACATCCAGGGCGCGACGGTGACGCGCGTGTCCCGGCTGCCGCGCGTGCCGGAGGGCGCGAAGCTCGATCTCGGCCGCAGGGTGACCCTCGAACAGGCGCAGAGGGCGGTGAGGTTCCCGGTCATCGTCCCAGACCTCGGCAGCCCGGACGACGTCTACCTCGACCGCCGCGTTCCCGGCGGGATGGTCTCGCTCGTGTACGGATCGGAGTCACATCTCCGCCTGCTCGCGACGGAGTTCCTCGGCAGCGGGGCGCCACAGCTGATCCAGAAGAAGGTGCAGGAGGGGACACGCGTCGACCAGGTTTCGGTGGACGGCGAGCCCGGGATCTGGGTCGGCGGGCCACCGCACGTCTTCATGTACGAGTACGCGTTCGGCGACGTGCGCGAGGAGTCGATCCGGCTCTCCGGCAATGCGCTCGTGTGGCAGTACGGGCGGATGACGCTCCGCCTCGAAGGAGAGGACTTGACGAAGGCCGAGGCGCTGCGGATAGCCTCGAAGATGCGATGAAGCGGGTGCTCGCGGCTCTCCTCCTCGTCCTCGCGGTTCCCGAGGCCGCCGAGGCGAAGGACCTCCGCGCGGAGCTCCTCGGGGCGCCCGAGACCGCGGTTGCGGGCAAGCCCGTCAGCATCCAGGTGACGCTCGAGACCGACCGGGGCCCTGTGGTGGGGTCCCCTCCCACCGTCGTCCTGCACGACGGCGACGGCGCGGCGCACCCGTTCGAGGCACAGCCGACGGCCCAGCGCGGCCTCTACCGGGCGCGGGTCGTCTTCCCCTACTCCGGTCCCTGGACGTACGAGGTGCGCTTCGGTCACAGCTCACTCGGCACGGTGGGGCAGACCGACGTCTCGGACGCGCCGATGGTAGGGATCGACCGCCCGCCCGTCTGGCCGCTTCTCGTGACGGCCGCGCTCGCGGGGGCGGTGTACGCGGGCCTTCGCCGGCAGCGCCGATCCCGTCCGCATACGCCGTAACGGCGAGATATCCCCCGCGCGGGGGAGAACCGGTCGGGCAGACTGGCCGAACTTGATCACATGACTGCGGCGGAAGTTAGGACGAGGCACGACTTCGAGGCGGAGAGGGTGCTCGACTGGCGCAAGGCGGAGCTCGAGCGCGCCGGCTACGAGCCGGTCGCGGCGAGCAAGCTCGCAGAGCGACAGGACGTGGATCTCCACCTCGCGGTCGATCTCCTGCGCAACGGGTGCCCGGCACTCGTCGCGCTCGAGATTCTCCTTTAAAAGGAGCGCTTACCGGGACATCAGCTGAACCGCGCGACCGCGCCGGCTCACCTCGACGCTGCGTTCTCGGTCGCCTCCGTAGCTCTTTCGCTACGAAGGCTCCCCGCGTCCTTGCCTCGCGGCGCCCGGCGCACCCGCTCGGCGAGCGACGTCCCGCCAAGCGCTCCTAATCGAGCGCTTACCGGATCCGTAAGCTAGGCACGGCCTCGCCGTGACCCTTTCCCTCGCGTCCATCCCGAGCCCGTCGAGCGGCGGCGTCGACGTCGGCCCGCTCGTGCTCCACGCCTACGGCGTCATGCTCCTGCTCGGGATCCTGGCGGCGATCTGGCTCACGGGCCGGCGCTGGACGGCGCAGGGCGGCGACTGGGATCTCGTCATCCGCGCGGCGATGTGGGGCGTCGTGGGCGGCATCGTCGGCGCTCGGCTCTACCACCTCGCCACGAGCTGGAGCGAGGTCCCTGAAGAGTGGTGGGGGCCCTTCGCCGTGTGGAAGGGCGGCCTCGGCGTCTGGGGCGGGATCGCAGCCGGCGTCCTCGTCGGCGCGTTCGTCGTCCGCCGCGCCGGCGAGAGCGTCTACGGGATGATGGACGCGGCGGCGCCGGGGATCCTCCTGGCGCAGGGGATCGGTCGGATCGGCAACTACTTCAACCAGGAGCTCTTCGGGAAGCCGACCGACCTTCCGTGGGCACTCGAGATCGACCCGGCCAACCGGCCGACCGGATACTTCCGCGACCCGACGTTTCACCCGACCTTCCTCTACGAGCTCCTCTGGGACGTCGCCGGCGTGCTGCTTTTGCTCTGGCTCTCGCGCCGGTTTCGGATCAAGCCGCCGGGGATCTTCTGTCTCTACGTCGCCTACTACACCTTCGGCCGCTTCTTCGAGGAGCTCTTGCGCATCGACCCGGCGCACCACATCGGACCGCTCCGGCTCAACGCCTGGGTCTCGATCGTGGTCTTCTGCCTCGCCGTCGCCGGCTTCGTCTGGTCGCAGCGCCGCGAGGAGCGTCCCGCGGTTCCGCCCGAGCGGAAGGGGCCGCGCATGGCGATTCCGAAGGGCCGCGTCCGGCACGGCCGTTAAGTTCCGGCCCCATGGGAACCGAGGCCGTTCGAGGCTTCGAGCTGGACCTGGACGCGTTCGCGGGGCCGTTCGACCTCCTCTGCACGCTCGTCTTGAAGGAGGAGCTCGAGCTCGCCGAGGTCGAGCTGGCCGGCCTCGTCCTCGCGTTCCTCGAGCGGCTGGAGCCCGACGATCTCGAGGCCTGCGGGGAGTTCCTCGTCCTCGTCGCGTCGCTCCTCGAGCTGAAGGCGCGCGGGCTCTTTCCCGACGAGGAGGTCGAGCTCGACGAGCTCGATCCCGAGGATGCGGCCGAGGAGCTCGCCGAGCGCCTCGCAGCGTACCGCCGCATCCGGGCGGGGGCCGAGTGGCTCGAGCGCAGGCTCGAAGGCGAGCGCGACCGGTACTTCAGGATCGGGCCGGCCCCACTCGCACCCGTTCGCGAGCGCACGCTGCCGCAGGAGGATCCGGCTGCTCTCGTCGAGGCTCTCCGGGCGCTGGCAGCCGACCCGCCGGAGCCGTCGCTTCGCCACCTCGCGCTCACGTTCCCTCCGGTCAGCCTCTTCCTGGACCGCTTCCGCAGCACGCTTCGCCGGCGCCGGCGCTTCCTCTTCGACGAGGAGGTCGCCGACCTCTCGCGCGCCGAGCTCGCCGTCGCGTTCCTCGCGCTGCTCGAGCTGCGCAAGGCGGGCGACGCGAGCATCGTCCAGCCCGCCCCGTTCGAGCCGATCACGGTATGGAAGAGCGCCGCCTAGGAGCCCCGTTCTCGCTCTCGGTCGTCGAGAACCCCGTCGACCGGCTCGCGCGCACGCTCGAGGCGTTGTTCGTGGTCGCCTCGCAGCCGCTCTCGGCGGGCGAGCTCGCCGAGGCGACGAACGAGGACCCCGAGCGCGTCGAGACGGCCCTCGCGCTGCTCGCGGGCCGCTACCGGGAGGGCCGGTCCGGGATCGTGCTCGAGCAGGTGGCTGGAGGATGGGCCTTCCGGGCCGCGCGCGAGGCCGCGCAGGCGTGCGAGCGCCTCTTCGAGCGGCCGGCACAGCGCGGGCTCACGCAGGCCGCGCTCGAGACCATGGCGATCGTCGCGTACCTGGGGCCCGTGAGCCGGCCCGAGATCGCGCGCATCCGCGGCGTCGCCGCCGACTCGGCCGTGGCGGGCCTCGTCGAGCGCGGGCTGATCGCGGAGGCCGGGCGGGAGGACGAGGGCGGCGCCGTCCGCTACCGGACGACGCCCCTCTTCGAGCGCGTCTTCGGCCTCGTCGGGCCGGACGAGCTGCCTCCGCTCGAAGAGCTCGCCGGCGACGCGGAGGAGCTCCGCGCCAGGCTCGAGGCCGTCGCCGAGCGCCGCGCCTGAGGGTCAGATCGTCTTGACGATCGCTTCGGCTTCCTCGCGTGTGAACGCGCGCAGGGTCTCCGTCGTGACCGTTCCGTGCCGCGTGGTCGCCACGAGGATCTGGGCTGCCGTCTCGTCGTCGGGCGCCTCGAAGATCTCGACCACGTCGTAGCGCCCGAGCGTCACGTAGGCGGCGATCAGCTTGCCGCCGCGCTCGTCGATCGCGCGCTCGCTCTCCTCCATCCGGTCACGCCAGGCGGGCAGGCCGCCCCAGCCTTGTGACGTCCATTTCATGAGCGAGATGTAGACCGGAATGTGGCGATCATGACACGTTTCAGCGGGTGGGCAGCGGGTACACGTTTACTAATTGAAAAGCAGATTGAAGGAGGGTCATGGCTACCGTCCACGAGACGATCGAAGTCAATGCACCGATCGAGACCGTCTACAACCAGTGGACTCAGTTCGAGGAGTTTCCGGCGTTCATGGAGGGGGTCGAGCAGGTCACTCAGCTCGACGACACGCGCCTCCACTGGGTCGCCGAGATCGCCGGCAAGCAGCACGAGTGGGACGCGAAGATCACGGAGCAGAAGCCCGAGTCGGTCATCGCCTGGATGGCGACCGACGGCAAGGAAAACGGCGGTCGGGTCAACTTCCAGGACCTCGGGACCGGCCGGACGCGCATCGAGATCGAGATGATGTACGACACCGAGGGTGTCGTCGAGAAGGTCGGTAGCGCCCTTGGCGCCGACGACCGGCGCGTGAAGGGCGACCTCGAGCGGTTCAAGGAGCTGATCGAGAGCCGCGGCGCCGAGACGGGCGCCTGGCGCGGCGAGGTCGAGGCCGGACAGGTCCGCTAGTTCCCTCCCGAAGAGGTCGAACCACGAACGGCCGGGCGCACGCCCGGCCGTTCGTGTGTGTGTAGCGAGCAGCAGTGCTTAATTCCGCGCATGAGACTGAACCAATTCCTCGCGCGGGCAGGGGTGGCGTCGCGGCGCGGGGCCGAGGAGCTGATCCGGGCCGGCCGCGTGGCCGTCAACGGCGAGCAAGCAGGCCTCGCGACGTTCGTCGAGCGCGGCGACCGGGTCGAGGTCGACGGGCGCGAGGTCGCGCCCGAGCCCCTCGCCTACGTGCTCCTGCACAAGCCGGCGGGCGTCGTGACGACGGCGCGCGACCCACAGGGCCGTCCGACGGTGGTCGGCATGGTCGGCCACGAGCGGCGCGTCGTTCCGGTGGGGCGCCTCGACGCCGACACGACCGGCGTTCTACTCCTGACGAACGACGGGGCGCTCGCGCACCGGCTCATGCACCCGCGCTACGAGGTGGGCAAGGTCTACGAGGCCGAGGTCGTCGGCTCCCCGTCCGAGGAGGCGCTCCGGCGGCTCGCGGAGGGCGTCGAGCTGGAGGACGGGCGCACCGCTCCGGCGGCCGTGCGGCGAGTCGGCCCGGAGCGGATCGAGCTCACGATCCACGAGGGGCGGAAGCACCAGGTCAAGCGGATGCTCGAGGTCGTCGGCCATCCGGTGCGTCGCCTCGAGCGGACGGCGTACGCCGGCCTGACCGCGGACGGGCTCGCGCCGGGCGAGTGGCGCGAGCTTCGGGCCGACGAGATCAGAAGGTTGCGGCGGGCGGCAGAAACCCCACGCGCTCGTACGCGCGCGTGAGCGTCTCGCTAGCGACGCCGTGGGCCTTCTCGGCCCCGGCTGCGAGGATCCGGGACAGCTCGGCGGGATCCGATCGAAGCTCCTCGTAGCGGGTCCGGATCGGCTCGAAGAGCTCGACGAGGGCTTCGCCGACGGCCTCCTTGAAGGCGCCGTAGCCGGCTCCGTCGTACCGGGCCTCGATCGCGTCGGGCGCCTCGCCCGTCGCCGCGGAGAGGATCTCGATCAGGTTCGTGACGCCCGGCTTCGTCGGGCCGCGCACGACGTCGCGGCCGGAGTCGGTCACCGCCGACTTCAGCTTCCGCCGCAGTTGGTCCGGCGCGTCGAGCACGCGCACGATTCCGAGCTCCGAGCTCTCGGACGTCGACATGCGCCGCGTCGGCTCCTGCAGGTCCATGATCTTCGCCCCGACGTCCGGGAAGGTCGCCTCGGGGACGGTGAACGTCTCCCCGAAGCGCTGGTTGAAGCGCTGGGCCAGGTCGCGGGCCAGCTCGAGATGCTGGCGCTGGTCCTCACCGACGGGGACCGCGTCGGCCTGGTAGAGCAGGATGTCCGCCGCCTGCAGCACGGGATACGTCAGCAGTCCGACCGAGAAGCTCTGTTGCGACGCCGCGCGCTCGCGGAACTGCGGCATGCGCCGGAGCTCTCCGAAGGGCGTCATGCACTCGAGCACCCACGCGAGGCGCGGGTGTTCCGGGACGTGGCTCTGGACGAACAGCGTGCAGCGGTCCGGATCGAGCCCGGAGGCGATCAGGAGCGCGGCGAGGTCGAGCGTCGACTCGCGCAGCTCGGACGGGTCGCGCGGGAGGAACGTGATCGAGTGCAGGTCGACGATCGGGAAGAACGCGTCGTACTCGTCCTGCTCGGCCACCCAGCGCCGGATGGCGCCGACGTAGTTGCCGAGGTGCTTCGCCCCGGTCGGCTGGATGCCCGAAAGGATGCGCAATCCGCGGCCGATTATGGCAACTAGAGTGGAGAGCGCCCGATGGCCGTGACCGGTTCCCCAGAGCTCCTGATCGTAATGTCGCCGCAGGCGAGCGCCGAGCAGGTCGACGACGTCGTCGCGCGTCTCGCCGAGGCCGGCGCCGACGCGCACGTCACGCCCGGGAAGGACGCGACCGTGATCGGGGCGATCGGCGAGCGCGAGCTCTTGGCGACGCTTCCGCTGGAGGGCTTCCCGGGCGTCGAGCAGGTGCTCCCGATCCTGAAGCCCTACAAGCTCGTCTCGCGCGAGCTCTCCCCGCGCGCGACCGTGCTCGAGGTGCGCGACCGGAAGATCGGGGACGGCTACTTCGGGCTGATCGCGGGCCCGTGCACGGTCGAGTACCGCGAGCAGACGCTCGGGACCGCCTGGACGGTGAAGGCCGCGGGCGCCACGATGCTGCGGGGCGGGGCGTTCAAGCCGCGCACGTCGCCGTACGCCTTCCAGGGGCTCGGCCAGGAAGGCCTCGCCATCCTCGAGGAGGCGCGGGCGGAGACCGGGCTGCCGCTCGTCACGGAGCTGATGGATCCGCGGCACGTGGAGGCGGTCGTCGAGACGGCCGACGTGATCCAGATCGGCGCGCGCAACATGCAGAACTTCTCGCTTCTCTCCGAGGTCGGGCGGGCTGCGAAGCCGGTGCTCCTGAAGCGCGGCGCCTCGGCGTCGGTCGAGGAGCTCCTGATGGCGGCCGAATACATCGTCCGCGAGGGGAACGCGGAGGTCATGCTCTGCGAGCGCGGGATCCGCACGTTCGAGCGCGCGACGCGGTTCACGCTCGACATCGGGGCGATCCCCGTCCTGAAGCAGGAGACCCATCTGCCCGTGATCGTCGACCCCTCGCACGCGGCCGGGCGGCGCGACCTCGTGCTGCCGATGGCCCGGGCGGCCGTGGCCGCGGGCGCGGACGGCATCATCGTCGAGGTGCACCCGGCACCCGAGGAAGCCCTCTGCGACGGCCCGCAGCAGATTCCGTCCGCGGAGTTTGCCGAGTTCGCCGGCGAGATCCGCGAGCTCGCCGCCCTGATGGGCAAAGTGATCGGCTGAAAATGCCGCGCATTTTCGGCCGGTGAAGCTGGCGCTAATCGGCACAGGTCTGATCGGCGCCTCGGTCGGCCTCGCGGCCCGGCGAGCGGATGTCGACTCGATCAGAGGATGGGACGCCGATCCCGGCGCCTTGGCCGCCGCCGCGGATCGTGGTGCCGTCGAGGCCGCCGACAGTCTCGAAGAAGCGGTCGCCGGCGCCGAGCTCGTCCTCGTGGCGACGCCGATCTCGACGCTCGGAGCGCAGGTCGACGCCGTGCTCGCAGCGAGCCCCGATGCGACCGTGACGGACGTCGGCTCGACGAAGGGCGCTTTGTGCGGAGCCGTCGGCGACCGGAGCCGCTTCATCGGCGGTCATCCGATCTGCGGCTCGGAAGCACGCGGGCCCGAGCACGCCAGCGCCGAGCTCTTCGAAGGCGCGACCTGGTTTCTCACTCCCGTCGCCCAGACGGATCCCGAGCGCTACCGCGTCCTTCACGGCTTCGTCGCCTCGCTGGGCGCGTTTCCGACCGCGGTCGATCCTCAGGCCCACGACCGCCTCGTCGCGCTGACGAGCCATCTCCCGCACGCACTCGCGAACCTGCTCCTGAACCAGGCGGGCGCCACGCGCGTGCACGGGCACGATCCGCTCGCGGCCGCGGGCGGCTCTCTCCGGGACATGACCCGCGTCGCGGGCGCGAACCCGCGGATCTGGGTCGACATCTTCCTCGACAACGCAGACGAGCTGGCGCGCGCCCTCGGCGAGCACCGTCGCCGGGTCGAGGAGCTGGAGCGCGCCCTCGGCGACGCCGACGCCGGCTTTCTCGCGCGCTGGATCGGCGAGGCCTCCCAGAACCGCCGGACGCTTCTCGATCAGGCCTACCCGGACGCGGGTGCCATCCACCGGCTTCGCATCCACGTCCCCGACCGGCCGGGCGTTCTGTCCGGCATCACGCAGGCCCTCGGCGCGGAGAAGATCAACATCGAGGACTTCGAGCTGCAGCACCTCTCGCCGGAGCGCGGCGGAACGCTCAACGTCCTCGTCGGAGGCGCGGACGAGGCGCGGCGCGCCGCCGAGCTGCTCGAGGCGCAGGGCTACTCGGTGGTCGTCTCCGCGGCGTTCGAGGAGTAGCCGTGCCGCTTCGGGTGGAGCCCGCAGTCGCCGTCGAAGGCGATCTGGCGGTGCCGGGCGACAAGTCGATCTCGCACCGGGCGGTCCTCCTGGGGGCGGTTGGGGAGGGCGAGACGTCGATCGAAGGATTCGGCGCCTCGGAGGACACGCTCGCGACCGTCGAGGCCGTGCGGGCGCTGGGGGCCGGCGTCGACCTCGACGGAGCCCGCGTGCGGGTGGAAGGCGTCGGGCTGCGGGGCTTCAGGGCGCCCGCGGCGCCCATCGACTGCCGAAACGCGGGGACGCTGATGCGGCTCCTGCCCGGTCTTCTCGTCGGGCAGGAGGGCCGCTTCGAGCTCGTCGGCGACGAGTCGCTTTCCCGCCGCCCGCTCGACCGGATCGAGGCGCCGCTGCGGGCGATGGGCGCGGAGGTTACGTCGACCGACGGTCACGCGCCGCTCGTCGTCGAGGGCGGTGGACCGCTGCGCCCTATTCGCTACGAGCTCCCAGTCGCGAGCGCACAGGTGAAGTCGTGCGTGCTCCTCGCCGGCCTGTGCGCGTCCGCTGGGCCGACAGTCGTGGTCGAGCCTGCGCCCACGCGCGACCACACGGAGCGGATGGTCGAGGCGGCCGGTGCGCGCGTGCGGCGGAAGCCCCGCGAGCCGGCGGTCTGGCCGGCCCCCCGGCTCCGGCCGCTCCGGCTGGACGTGCCGGGAGACTTCTCGTCCGCGGCCCCGTTCGTTCTGGCGGCGACGGTTCTGGCGGGCTCGCGCGTGCGCCTGCACGGGGTGGGGGTCAATCCGACGCGGACCGGGTTTCTCGCGGTGCTCGAGCGCATGGGCGCGCGCATCTCGATCTTCAACCGCCGCGTCGAGGCGGGCGAGCCGCGCGCTGACCTCGAGGTGGAGCCCGCGTCGCTCGTGGCGACCGAGGTCACGGGCCAGGAGGTGCCGCTCCTCGTCGACGAGCTGCCGCTCTTCGGGCTCGCGGCGGGGCTGGCGCGTGGCGAGAGCGTCGTCTCGGGCGCGCAGGAGCTGCGCGTGAAGGAGTCGGACCGGATCGAGAGCGTGACAAATCTGCTTCGCCGTCTTGGAATTCGGATCCGAGCGACCGAGAATGGGTTCCGGGTACGTGGGGTTCCCTCCCGCCCTAAGGGTGGGGGCGTAGTGGAGGCACACGGCGATCATCGGATTGCGATGCTGGCGGCGATCGCGGGCCTCGTCTCCCGCGAGGGCGTGGAGATCGCCGGCGCCGAGTGCGTCGCGGTGAGCTTCCCGGACTTCTTCGACATCCTCGAGTCCCTTGCCGTGCGCTGACGTCGCGACGGCGCTCGCAGAGCGCCTGCCGTCTTCGCCCTGCCGACCTCCGAGCGCCGCTCCACGCCGCGCCGACCGCCCACCGCGAGCCCGCGTCCGATCCGACCCCGAAGCGCCCGCCTGGAATGATGGGCCGATGGTCGTCGCGATCGACGGGCCCGCCGGGGCCGGAAAGAGCACCGTCGCGCGCCTCCTCGCAGAGCGGCTCGGCTTCCGCTACCTCGACACGGGCGCGATGTACCGCGCGGTCACCTGGCTCGCCCTGCGCGAAGGGGTCGACCTCGACGACGAGGAGGCGGTCGCGGGCCTCGCGGCCGACCACCCCGTCGACCTCGGCGAAGAGCGGATCGAGATCGCGGGGCACGACGTGACGACGGCGATCCGCGACGTCGAGATCGACCGCGTCGTCTCGAGCGTCGCGCGCCACCCGTCGGTTCGCGCGATCATGCGGGAGCGGCAGCGCGAGCTCGCTGCGGCCGGCGACGCGGTGATCGAGGGGCGGGACATCGGCCGCGTCGTCTGCCCGGCCGCCGAGGTGAAGATCTTCCTCGTCGCCGCCGCCGACGAGCGCGCGCGCCGGCGCACTGCCGAGCGCCCCGGAATCGGCGCCGACGCGCTCGCCACGGATCTGCGCCTTCGCGACGAGCGCGACGCACCGAACCTGCAGGCCGCGCCGGATGCGGAGACGATCGACACGACCGACGTCCCGATCGAGGACGTCGTCGCCCGCATCGAGCAGATGATCGCGGCGCGCGCCCGGGCATGAGCGACCGCGCCCGCGCGCTGCACGCGCTCGCGTACTGGACGTTCGGCAAGGCGTTCGTCGCGAACCTCACCCGCGCGCTCGTGCGGCTGAAGGGCTACGGCGTCGAGCGTGTGCCGCGTGAGGGCGGGGCCGTGCTCGCGATGAACCATGCTTCCTACCTCGACCCGCCGGTCGTCGGCACGCTCTGCCCTCGCCGGATCGTCTTCCTCGCCAAGATGGAGCTCCACGAGGTCCCGGGCTTTGCTCAGCTGATCCGGGCGCACGGGACGCTCGCGATCCGCCGCGGCGAGTCCGACCGTGAGGCGATCCGCCTCGCGCGCGGGGTCGTCCGCGACAACCTGCTGCTGGGGATGTTCGTCGAGGGAACGCGGCAGCAGACCGGAGAGCCCGGCACGGCGAAGCCCGGCGCGGCGATGATCGCGATCCAGGAGGGCGTTCCCGTCGTTCCGATCGCGATCCACGGCTCGCGCGACTGGCGCTGGGGCAACTTCGGGCCGGTTTCCGTCGCCTTCGGCGAGCCGATGCGTTTCGACGAGTACGACCGGGGCTCGAAGGGCTACAAGCGGGCGACGCTCGAGATCGAGGCCGAGATTCGGCGGCTCTGGGAGTTCCTGCGCGAGCTCGAGGGCCTCGGCCGCCCGGACGCCCTCCCCCCGCGGCGCGAGCACGTCCCGGCCAAGGTGGGGTGAGTGTCCACCGCCGCGACCACCGAGGCGCCGCTCCTCGGGACGGTCGCCGTGGTGGGATTCCCGAACGTCGGCAAGTCGACGCTCGTCAACCGGCTCTCCGCGACGCGCCAGGCCGTCGTGTTCGAGACGCCCGGCGTGACGCGCGACCGGAAGGAGGTCGTGTGCGAGTGGGCGGGGAAGCGGTTCGTCCTCGTCGACACGGGCGGCGTCGACGTCGTCGATCCGTCGCCGATCACGCGAGGCGTCGCGCAGCAGGCCCAGCGGGCCGTCGAGGAAGCCGACGTCGTCGCGTTCGTCCTCGACGCCCGGGCGGGCGTCACTCCCGGCGACGAGGAGATCGCCGGAATCCTCCGCCGGGCACGGAAGCCCGTGGTCGTCGTGGCCAACAAGGTCGACGATCCGGTCCGCGACGCCGACGCGCTCGAGTTCCATGCGCTCGGGCTCGGCGATCCGGTGCCCGTGTCGGCGCTGCACGGCCACGGGACGGGCGACCTCCTCGACCACGTCGTCTCGCGCCTCGAAGAGCTCGCGCCGGCCGAGCAGGAGCCGGAGGTCACCGACGCGGCGATTCGCGTCGCGATCCTCGGCCGGCCGAACGTCGGCAAGTCGAGCCTGCTGAACGCGCTCGTCGGACAGGAGCGCGTGATCGTCTCCGACGTTCCCGGCACCACGCGCGACGCGATCGACACGGTCCTGCGGCGCGGCGATGCGACCTTCGTCCTCGTCGACACCGCCGGGCTCCGGCGCAAGCGACGGCAGCGGCAGGGCATCGAGTACTACTCGGAGCTCCGGACGCTCGACGCGGTGGAGCGCGCGGACGTCGCGCTCGTCCTCGTCGATGCGGCGGAAGGCGTCGTCGACCAGGATCTCGCCGTGGCCGACGTCGCCCGCACCGCCGGCTGCTCGACGCTGGTCGTCCTCGCGAAGTGGGACATCTCGACGGTGTCGATCGAGGACGTCCGGCGGCGGCTTCGCGAGCGGCTCCGGCAACGGCCTCCGCTCGTCGCCGTCTCGTCCAAGACCGGTCGCGGCATCGCACGGCTCCTCGACCGCATCCAGGAGCTCTTCACGAAGCACACGACCCGGGTCTCGACCGGGAGTTTGAACCGCTTCCTCGAGGAGCTCCGCGCGGAAAGGCCCGGGCCGTCGAAGGGAGGGCGGCGGCTGAACCTTCTGTACGGGACGCAGGTGGCAGTCCGGCCGCCGCGCTTCCGGCTCTTCGTGAACGATCCGGGACTCGTGACTCGCGACTACGGCTACTGGGTCGAGAACAAGCTCCGCGAGCGCTTCGACCTCGCCGGGGTCCCGGTCGTGATCGACTTCGTGAGACGGTCGTGAGGGTCGCCGTCGTGGGAGCCGGCTCGTGGGGACGGGCCTTTGCCGGCCTGCTTGGCGAGCGCGGGCACGAGGTCGCGCTCCTCGGGCGCGAACGGGATCCCGACGCCGTGGCGGCCGCGGAGTTCGTCTGCGTTGCCGTCCCCAGCCGCGTCTTCGCCGAGGTCGTGCGATCGCTTCCGGGCGCCGCTCCGATCGTCGTGCTCACGAAGGGCCTCGATCCCGCCGGCGGCGACCGCCTCTCGCAGGTCGTGCGCGACCGCCCCGTCGTCGTGCTCTCCGGTCCGAACCACGCCGAGGAGATCGCGGCCGGGCTTCCGGCCCTGGCGGTGGTCGCGAGCGAGGACGAGGCTCTTGCCGAGCGGGCGCGCGAAGCCTTCATGTCGCCGCGCTTTCGCGTGTACGTGAACCCCGATCTCGTGGGAGTCGAGCTCTGCGCGGCTGCGAAGAACGTGATCGCCCTCGCCGCCGGAGCCGTCGACGGGCTCGCCCTGGGCGACAACGCCAAGGCGGCGCTCGTCACCCGCGGCCTCGCCGAGATGACGCGGCTCGGCGGCGCGTCGGGCGCGCGAGCCGAGACGTTCGCGGGCCTTGCAGGCCTGGGTGACCTCGTCGTCACCTGCTGGAGTCGTCACAGCCGGAACCGCCGCGCCGGCGAGCTTGTCGCGCAGGGCGCGACGGCCGACGAGGCGGTCACCATGATCGGAATGGCGGTCGAGGGCGTGACGACGGCGCCTGTGCTCGCCGCGCTCGGACGGCGGCTCGGCGTCGAGCTGCCGATCACGCAGGCCGTGTGCGACGTGCTCGCCGGAACGAGCCCCCTCGATCTGGTGACTAACCTGATGGGACGGGAGCCGACAGAGGAATAGCGTGAGCCGCCGCCGACTCGCCCCGACCGCTCTTCTCGCTGCGCTGATCGCCGCGCTCGTCGCCGGCTGCGGGGGCTCGAGCACGGTCGCGACCGGTGGGGCCGGCGTCGTGCCGGCCGGTACCGCCGCCTTCGTCGCGATCAACACCGACACCGAGAGCGGCCAGTGGCAGGCGGCCGAGGCGCTCCTGGGCAAGTTCCCGGACCGCGACCGACTCCTGGCTATGTTCGAGCGCGAGCTCTCGAAGGAGAATCTCGACTACGAGCGCGACGTCAAGCCTGCCGTCGGGCCGGAGGTCGACGTGGCGGTGCTCGACGCCGATTCCGCGTCCCCGCACGTCGTCGTCCTCACGCAGCCGAAGGACGAGGCGAAGCTCGACGCGCTCGTCGCGAAGTCCGACGAGCCACTCGTGAAGGAGGAGATCGGCGGCTGGACCGTCCTGGCCGAGAAGCAGTCGGCGCTCGACCAGCTGAAGAGCGAGGCCGCGGGCGGCACGCTCGAGGGCAGCGGCCGGTTCCAGGAGGCGACGAGCAGCCTCGACGAGGGTGCGCTCGTGCGTTTCTACGTCGACGGCACGCAGCTCGCCGATGCCCAGAGGAACGCGGGTCCTGCCGCCGGGCCGTCCTTCCTCTTCGGCGACGCGACGCGGGCCGACTGGATCAGCGGGACGCTCGAGGCGAACGGCGACGGCGTCGTCGTCCGGGGGAGCGCGAAAGGGGCGGACCTCTCGCCGACCACGTACAAGGCCGACCTCGTCTCCGACGTTCCGGCGAGCGCGGTCGCCTACGTCTCCTTCGACGGCCTCGACGACATGCTGCGGAAGCTCCGGAACACGGCCGGCAACAGCGTTCCCGGCCTCGACCAGCAGATCGCGCAGTTCGAGGCGGCCGCGAGCCTTTCCCTCGACGAAGACGTGTTCCCGCTCTTCGCCCGCGAGGGCGCCCTCTTCGTGACCCCGGCGCGCCCCATTCCGGCCTTCACGCTCGTCGTCGAGGTCGACGACGAGCAGGCGGCGATGAACACGCTCGACCGGCTCGTCGGTTTCGTCGGGCGGCCGGAGCCGATCTCGGTCGCGGGCGTCGACGCGCACGAGCTTCCGATTCAGGAGGGTTTCCGGCTCATCTACGGCACGTTCGACGGCAGGCTCGTGGTCACGACGGCCGAGGAGGGGATCTCCGGACTCCGGAGCGACGGCCCGAAACTCGCCGACGACGCGACGTTCCGCGACGCCGTCGCGGCCTCCGGCATGCCCGATGAGACGGGCGGATGGCTGTACGTCGACGGACAGGGGCTCGCACAGATGCTCTACGGACTCGTCGGCGCGAGCGGCGTGGACGTCCCGGACGAGGTGCGAAGGAACGTGGAGCCGCTGAAGAGCCTGATCACGTACGCAGCCCAGGACGGCGACGTCTCGACGTTCACCGTGCTACTGCGTATTCAGTAGCCTTTCCGCCGCATGGCGGCACGTGAGTTTCCCCTCACCTCGGAGTCCGTCACGGAGGGTCATCCGGACAAGGTCGCCGACCAGGTTTCGGACAGCGTCCTCGATGCCGTCCTGGCCGACGATCCCGACGGGCGCGTGGCGTGCGAGACGCTGGTGACGACGGGCCTCGTCGTCGTCGCCGGCGAGATCACGACGAAGACCTACGTGGACATCCCGCGCCTCGTCCGAAACCGGATCGCCGAGATCGGCTACAACCGCGCGAAGTACGGCTTCGACGCCGAGACCTGCGGCGTCATCGTCGCGATCGACGAGCAGTCGGAGGACATCGCGCAGGGCGTCGACACCTCGTACGAGGTCCAGCACGACCCGGGCGACACCGATCCGATCGACCGCATCGGGGCCGGCGACCAGGGGATGATGTTCGGCTACGCGACCCGGGAGACCGAGGATCTCATGCCCCTCCCGATCACCCTCGCACACCGCATCTGCAAGCGGCTGGCCGAGGTCCGCAAAGCCGACGTGCTCCCGTACCTCCGTCCGGACGGCAAGGCGCAGGTCACGGTGCGCTACGAAGTCGACGAGCACGGGCACCAGCGTCCAGTCGAGGTGGAGCGCATCCTCGTCTCGACGCAGCATCGCGACGGGCTCGACGCCGAGACGCTGATCAAGCCGGACATCGTCGAGCACGTCCTGCACCCGATCCTCCCGCGCGCCCTCTACGACGAGAGCCGGTTGAACGAGCGCGACTTCGTCCTCGTCAACCCGACCGGGAAGTTCGTCCGCGGCGGGCCGATGGGCGACACCGGGCTCACCGGCCGGAAGATCATCATCGACACGTACGGCGGCGCTGCCCGGCACGGCGGCGGTGCCTTCTCCGGCAAGGACCCGACCAAGGTCGATCGCTCAGCCGCGTACGCGGCCCGCTACGTGGCGAAGAACATCGTCGCCGCGGGCCTCGCCGAGCGCTGCGAGCTCCAGATCGCCTACGCCATCGGCGTCGCGCATCCGGTGTCGATCTCCGTCGACTGTTTCGGAACGGAGGCGATTCCGACCGTGCGGATCGAGGAGCTCGTCCGCGAGCACTTCGACCTGCGGCCGGCGGCAATCCTCCGCGACCTCGATCTTCGACGGCCGATCTACTGGAAGACTGCGGCATACGGCCACTTCGGCCGGGCCGACCGCGACTTCACCTGGGAGCGGACCGACCGCGCCGAGGCGCTTCGCGACGCTGCCGGGATCGACCGGCCCACGCCGCTGCGCGCCGAGGCCTAAGAGAACCCGTCTCAAAATGAGACGCTGAGCTGTCGGACCGCGCCGCCCGGCGCGCTGCGTCGTCCTCGGCCGCCCTACGCCGCGCGGACGTAGAGGCCGGCGGCCGCCTTGTCGCCGACGGCGCGCTCGTCGCCGTCCACCCGCACGGTGAACTGCCCGGCGCCGGGCTCGGCCTCGCGCAGCTCGACCTCGACCCCCGGGACGAGCCCGGCTTCGTAATACCAGTGCAGTAGGTCGCCGTCGTGCTCGGCCAGCCGCACGATCTCGGCCCGCGTCCCGGGCTCGAGATCCGCGAGGGGAGAGAGGTCGCGGTTCTCCGCCTGCTCGACCTCAGTGTCGACGGGCCACCCGTGTGGGCAGCGGTCCGGCTCGCCGAGCTGCTTCGCGATGCGCTCGACCATGTCGTCCGTGAACGTGTCGCCGAGAGCGTCCGCCTGCTCGTGCGCCTCGGCCGCCGTGTAGCCCATGAAGTCCGTGAGGAGCCGCTCGATGATCCGGTGGCGGCGCACGGCGCGCTCGGCGAGCTTCCGGCCCTTCTCGGTGAGGATCGCCTCCTTCCGCTCGCCGCGCTCGACGAGGCCGTCTGCCTCGAGCCGCTTCAGCATCTCTCCCGCGGACGCGCGCGAGATGCCCAGCATGTCCGCGACCCGCACGGCGAGCGTCCCCGGGCCCGTCGCCGCCGGCCGGTACTCGCCGATCGGAAACGCAAGGAAGTAGATCGTCTCGAGGTATTCGTCGATCGAATGACCCTGCGCCATCTCCGCCCTCCGCGACAATCGTAACCGTGGAGAGGTACGCCTCCGTCTACCCGCTCGTCACGGCCCGCGCGCTCGCCCGCCCGTTCACGTATCTGGCGGACGGGCTCGAGAAGGGCGCGATCGTCTCCGTCCCCTTCGGGCGCGCGAGGCGCCGCGGCGTCGTCGTCGACGTCAGCGACGAGGCGCCGGCCGACGTCGACCCGGTCCCCGTCGAAGGCGTGCTCGGGGCCGTGCCGCCGGCGCTCGTCGACCTCGCCCTCTGGCTCGCCGAGTACTACGGATCGACGCCCGCCCGCACGCTCGCGCTCGTCGCGCCGCCGGAACGGACGAAGCGGACGAACGCGGTCCGGCGCGCCTTTCCGGATGAGCTTGCCGGCGAGGAACGCCCGTCGGCGCTCACTGCCTCGCAGCAGGCGGCCGTCGGGCGCATCCGCACGGCGCTCGACGCAGGGGGAGGGAACTTCCTCCTGCACGGAGCGACCGGAAGCGGGAAGACGGAGGTCTACCTGCGAGCGTGCGAGGAGGCGCTCGCGCGCGGGCTCGGGGCGATCGTCCTCGTGCCCGAGATCGCGCTCACGCCGCAGGCCGCCGGCCGGTTTCGCACGCGCTTCGGCGAGCGCGTCGCCGTTCTGCACTCGGGCCTGACCGACGCGGAGCGCCGCGACGAGCGAGCGCGGATCGCCGCCGGCGAGGCTCGAGTCGTCGTCGGCGCGAGATCGGCGATCTTCGCCCCGGTGCCGGCCCTCGGCCTCGTCTGTGTCGACGAGGAGCAGGACCAGTCCTACAAGCAGGACTCGGACCCGCGCTACGACGCGCGGACCGTCGCCGCCAAGCGGGGTGCTCTCGAGAAGGCGGTCGTCGTCTACGGCAGTGCGACGCCGCGTCCGGAGAGCTGGGAGCGCCTCGAGCGGCTCGAGCTGGGCGCTCGCCTCGAGCGGCCGCTTCCGCCGGTCCGAGTCGTCGACCTGCGCCGCGAAGGCGGCTATCCACTCTCAGCGCCCCTGCTCGCCGAGCTCGGCGCGATCGCAGACGGCGGCGGCAAGGCGATCCTGCTTCTCAACCGCCGCGGAATCGCTCCCGCGCTCCACTGCCGCGCGTGCGGCATGACGCTCCGGTGCGAGGACTGCGACGTGGCCCTGACGCTGCATCGGGACGGTCGCCTGCACTGCCACCACTGCGGGCTCACCGCGCCGGCGCCCGACCGTTGCCCGGCGTGCGGGTCGGCCGAGGTCGCGCGCCTGGGCGCGGGAACCGAGCGGCTCGAGGCGGAGCTGGCCGAGCGGCTTCCGGAGCTCGAGCCGCACCGGCTCGACGCGGATGCCGTCGCGCAGCCGGGACGTCTGGCCGCGGTGCTCGCGCGGTTCGCCGAGTCCGAGCGCGCGGTCCTGCTCGGGACTCAGATGGTGGCGAAAGGTCATCATTTCGCCGGTGTCGCCCTCGCGGCCGTCGTCGACGCGGACACCGGCCTGGCACTCCCCGACTTCCGGGCCGAGGAGCGGACGTTTCAGCTGATTACGCAGCTCGCGGGGCGCAGCGGTCGTGACGCGCCCGGGCGCGTGCTCGTGCAGACCTTCCAGCCGGACGCGCGCCCGATCGCGCTCGCGGCACGGCACGCCGTCGACGAGTTCCTCGCCGGCGAGCTGGTCCGGAGGCAGGAGCTCGGGTACCCGCCGTTTCGCCATCTCGTCCGCATCGTCGTCTCCGGCCCGAGTCGCGAAGGGCCGACGGCCGTCCTCGAGGAGCTCCGAGCGGGTCTCGCCGGCGTTGCGGGCGGCGATCTGCTCGGGCCGGCCCCGCTCCTTCGGCTGCGCGGCCGACACCGTGCGCAGCTCGTCGCGAAGACCTCCGAGCCCAGGCGGATCGCGGCCGGAGCCGCCCGGCTCCTCTCGGCCGCGGCGCCCGCTATGCGCCGCGACGAGCTCGCGGCGGCGGTCGACGTCGACCCGCAGGACATCACTTAGATTTAGCCGCGTGGGCGAGACGGAGGCCGAAGCCAAAGGACAGGTCGTCGAGAAGGAGCGCGATCCGGAACGCGAGGCGCGTCGGCGGCTCGCGCTCGCGCAGGTGCGCCAGTATCCGGATCCCGTGCTGCGCATGCGGGCGAACGAGGTCGCGGAGTTCGACGAGGCCCTTCGGACGCTCGTCGAGCGGATGTCCGCGCTCATGCAGGAGGCGGCCGGCGTGGGCCTCGCGGCGCCCCAGGTCGGGATCCTGCGGCGCGTTCTCGTCTACCAGGCCGGGGAGGAAGAGCCGGTCGTCGCGCTCGTGAACCCCGAGCTCGCCGAGCGATCGGAGGAGAGCGAGGTCGGCGAAGAGGGTTGCCTCTCGCTCGGGGCGGCGACCGTCGTCGTCGAGGTCGAGCGTCCCGTCGCCGTGACCGTGAAGGCGAGCGACCCGGACGGCAACGAGGTGGAGATCGAAGCGGAGGGCCTGGCGGCGCGCGTGATCCAGCACGAGATCGACCACCTGGACGGCGTCCTGATCCTCGAGCGGACGACGCCGGAGCAGCGCCGCCAGGCGCTCGCGAAGCTCCGGCCGCAGCCGGTGCTCGGCCCGCTCACGTAGTTGCGGCTCGCCGTTGCGGCCACCGGGGAGTTCGGGGCCGCCGTGCTCGAGGGGCTCGCGGAGAGGCACGACGTCGAGCTGCTCCTGACCCGTCCCGACGCGCCGCGCGGCCGCGGGCGCAGGAGCGGGCCTCCGCCTGCGAAGGAGCTGGCGGAGCGGCTCGGGATTCCGCTCGCGCAGCCGGAGCGGCTCACCGAAGCGCCCGGCGCGGCCGGGACGATCGTCGTCGCCGACTACGGAGTGCTCGTGCCCGACGATTTGCTCGGCGAGCGGCTCTGGCTCAACGTCCACCCGTCGCTTCTTCCTCGCTGGCGCGGCGCAGCTCCGGTCGAGCGCGCCTTGATGGCCGGCGACCGGGAGACCGGCGTGACGCTCATCAGGCTCGAGTCGGAGCTCGACGCGGGGCCGGTCGCCGCCCAGCGGGCCTTCCCGATCGGCCCGGACGACGACGCAGGGGCGATCTTCGCGCTCGCCGCTCGACTTGCCGTCGAGCTCGTCGACGCCGTCCTGCCGAAGCCCACGTTCGAGCCGCAATCGGCGGAGGGCGTCACGTACGCCGAGAAGATCCGGGCGGCGGACCGGGAGCTCGACTGGTCGCGGCCGCCGCAGGAACTGCACGACCGGATCCGCGCCCTCTCCCCGCACATCGGGGCACGCGGGGAGCTGAACGGTCGTCGCGTTCTCGTCTGGCGCTCCCGTCTCGTCGACGGCGAGCTCGAGGTCCTCGAGGTCCAACCCGAGGGAGGACGCCGGATGACGTACGAGGGGTTCCTCCGAGGGCTGAGGTGACCGCGCGCGCGGCGGCGTTCCGCGTCGTTCGCCGGGTCTTCGAGGAGGATGCCTACGCGGATCGGGCATTCAGGAGCGCGGCGGAAGAGCTCGACGCTCGCGAGCGCGCTTTCGCGATGCAGCTCGCGTACGGAACCGTGCAGCGGGTGCGTACGCTCGACCACGTCGCCGAGACGCTCGCCCGGCGCCCGATGGCGCGGGTCGACCCGCCCGTCCGGGCGGCGCTCCGTCTCGGGACCTACCAGCTTCTCTTCCTGGAGGGCGTTGCCGACCACGCCGCGGTGCACGAGACCGTCGAGCTCGTCCGTGCGGCGGGGGCTCACCGCGCGATCGGATTCACGAACGCCGTGCTGCGGCGGGTCGCGGAGCAAGGCCCGGCCTTGCTCGCGAGCCTCGGCGACGCGACCCCCGAGGAGGCGGCGCTCGCGCACTCCTATCCGGACTGGGTTGCTCGCGCCTGGTGGCGCGAGCTCGGACGCGAGGAGGCGATCGGCCTGATGCTCGCGCAGAACAAGCCGCCCGAGCACGCGGTCCGGGCCGACGGAAGGATGGAGGTCGTCGACGAGGTTCCGCCGGAGCTCGTCGAGGAGGGAAGGGCATGGCCGCAGAGCCGCGGGTCGTACCTCGCCGGAGATGCCGTCGGCGCGCGGCCCGGGGAGCGCGTGCTCGACCTCTGTGCGGCGCCGGGCGGGAAGGCGACGCAACTCGCCGAGACGGCCCGCGAGGTCGTCGCGGTCGAGCTCCACCCGGGCCGCGCGCGCGAGCTGGCCGAGAACGCCGTTCGCCTGGGCGCCGCGAATGTCCGCGTCGTGAACGCCGACGCGCGCGAGCTGCCGGCCGACCTCGGGTCGTTCGACCGCGTGCTCGTCGACGCTCCGTGCTCCGGTCTCGGCGTGCTCAACTCGCGTCCGGACCTGCGCTGGCGCGCCCGGCCGCTGCCGGACCTCCAGCGGGAGCTGCTCGCGGCCGGCCGCGAGCGCTTGCGCCCGGGCGGCACCCTCACCTACGCCGTCTGCACGATTCATGCGCCCGAGAACGAGGAGGTCGTCGACGGTCTCGGCCTCCGATTCGACGATCTGGGTGCGGGCCGCCCGGACTACCGGCACCCGCGCCGGCCGGAGTTCCTGCTCACGTTGCCCCACGTCCACGGCACGTCGGGGTTCTTCGTGGCGAGAATGAGCGTCTAGTGCCGCAAACAGGCTGGCGAGACTGGGTGCGAACGGCCGAGGTCGAGCCGTCGCTCTATGCGGCCGACTTCTCTCGTCTCGGAGAGCAGATCGGCGTCCTCCTGGATGCCGGGGTCAGGGTCTTTCACTTCGACGTCGGCGACGGGCACTTCGTCGAGCCGGTGACCATCGGCCCCGTCGTGCTCGCGTCGATCGCCCCGATCGTCCACGAGCGGGACGGACGGCTCGACTGCCATCTGATGGTCGAGAACCCGGAGCGTCACATCCCCCAGATCGCGCGCGCAGGTGGGGACAGCGTCACGTTCCACGCCGAGGTCGCCGCAGACCCGGCGAACCTCGTGGCGGTGGCACGCGAGCACGGGCTCGGGGTCGGGGTGGCCTTCAACCCGGAGACCGCCGTCGAAGATGCGGTCGCGGCGGCTGCGGGTGCCGACCTCGTGCTCTGTATGAGCATCCATCCCGGGTACTCCGGTCAGGAGTTCATGCCCGAGGCGCTCGACCGGATCCGCACGCTCCGCAAGTCGCTGCCCGCCGACGTCTTCGTCCAGGTCGACGGCGGGATCGACGACGAGAACGTCGGAGCTGTTCGCGAAGCGGGGGCGGCCCTCGTCGTCGCGGGGAACGCCGTCTTCGTCCACGAGGATCTTCCTGGTGCCTACCTCCGCCTCGTCCGAGCGCTGGCTTAGGCGGGCGCTCGAGCTCGCGGAGCGCGGCCGGGGAACCACGCGGCCGAACCCGATGGTCGGGGCGGTCGTCGTTCGCGACGAGGAGGCCGTCGGCGAAGGCTGGCACGAACGGCCCGGCGAGCCGCACGCCGAGCCGATCGCGCTGAACCAGGCCGGCGACGCGGCGCGGGGCGCGACGCTGTACGTGACGCTGGAGCCGTGCGCGCACGAGCAGAAGACACCCCCGTGCGTGGACGCGATCCTCGCCGCCGGGATCGCGCGAGTGGTCGCGGCGGCGGAGGATCCCTACCACCTCGTGCGCGGCCGCGGGTTCGAGCGGCTCCGCGCGGGCGGCGTGGAGGTCGAAGTGGCCGGCGGGTCGGTCGCCGCGGCCGCGCGACGCCAGAACGAGGCGTTCCTCGTCTGGGCGAAACTCGGACGTCCGTTCGTGACCTACAAGGCCGCGGCGACGCTCGATGGTCGGCTGACCGTCCCGGGCGAGCGTTGGGTCTCCGGCGAGGACGCTCGGCGGCTCGTGCACGAGCTCCGTGCGTCGTCGGACGCCGTCGCGGTCGGCATGGGCACGGTGCGGGCCGACAACCCGCAGCTCACGGCGCGGGACGTCGGCGCCGCGCGACAGCCGCGGCGGTTTGCCTTCGGGCAGGGCCCACTCCCCGAGGGCTCGGAGCTCGAGCTCCTCTCGGGCGACCTGGAGGACGAGCTGCGCACCCTCGCGGAGGCGGAAGTCCAGTCGCTCCTCCTCGAAGGCGGCCCGACGCTCGCGACCGCATTTCTCGAGCGAGGGCTCGTCGACAAGCTCCTCGTGTTCGTGGCGCCGGTCCTTTCGGGCGCGGGCCCGCGGCTTCTCGGCGACCTCTCGGCACCCGTCGACCTGTCGTCGTTCGAGAGCGTGCGCGTCGGGAGGGACGTTCTCCTGAGCGCGTACGTGCACGAGCCATGAGGGAGGTGCGGGTCTGGGTCGGCCCGGATCCCGGCCCCATGATCGCGCGTGCGATCGAGGAAGCCGGCGGAGTCGTCGTCGCCGACCCGAGCGAGGCAAACGCCTTCGCCTGGTACGGGCTTCCGCCGGAGAAGGTGAAGGAGCTCCTTCACCCGGGCGTCGAGTGGGTGCAGCTGCACTCTGCCGGCATCGATTCCTGGTTCGAGCGGGGCGTCTTCGACGAGGAGCGGATCTGGACGCGTGTCGAGGAGGTGTACTCGGCGGACGTCGCCGAGCACGTCGTTGCGTTCCTCCTCGCCGCCGTACGGGGGCTCCCGCAGGCAGCACGCCGGACGACGTGGGAAAAGGTCGGCGGCGACAGGCTCGTCGGAAAGGTGGTCGGGATCGTCGGAGCGGGGTCGGTGGGGCGGGAGACGATCGCGCGCCTCGCCCCGTTCGGCACGGCCGCGCTCGCGCTCACGCGCTCCGGACGGGAGATCGACGGCGCGGAGCGGTCGCTCGCCGCGGACGGCCTCGACGACCTCCTGCGGGAGAGCGACTTCGTCGTCCTCACGGCACCGCTGACGCGGGAGACCGACGGGCTCATGGACGCGCGCCGGCTCAGCCTGATGCAACCGTCGGCCTGGCTCGTCAACGTGGCGCGCGGCCGGCTCGTCGTCACGGACGACCTCGTCGCCGCGCTCGAACGGGGGCAGATCGCCGGGGCCTGCCTCGACGTCACGGAACCGGAGCCGCTTCCCGACGACCACCCGCTCTGGCGCTTCCCCAACGTCCTGATCACGCCGCACGTCGCGAACCCGCCCGGAACCTACGAGGAGCCGCTCGCCCGGCTCGTGGGCGAGAACGTCCGGCGGTTCCGGGAGGGGCGCGACCTGGTCGGGGTCGTCGACGTCGGACGGGGATACTGAGCGCGTGTTCACGGGGATCGTGCACGAGGTGGGCCGGGTCGCCGCCTTCGACCGCGGCCGGCTCGAGGTCGAGACGCGCATCGAAGCCGGGGTAGGCGACTCCGTCGCCGTCGACGGCGTCTGCCTGACCGTCGTCGCGGCAGAGGACGGCCGGCTCGTATTCGACGTCCACGCGGAGACGACCGAGCGCGCGAAACCGTTCGGCGACCGGGTGAACGTCGAGCCCGCGCTGCGTGCCGGCGAGCCGCTCGGTGGGCACTACGTCCAGGGTCACGTCGACGGGACCGCGCGAGTGAGGTCCTTCGACGGTGAGCGGCTCGTCGTCGAGGCGTCGCCTCAGCTCCTCCGCTACTGCGTCGAGAAGGGCTCGATCGCCCTCGACGGAGTCTCGCTGACGATCGCCGCGCTCGAGGACGAGGCCCTCGAGATCGCGCTCGTCCCGCACACGCTCGCGGCGACCACGCTCGGCTCGGCACAGGCCGGGGACGAGCTCAACGTCGAGGTCGACGTGCTCGCGAAGTACGTGGAGCGCCTCGTCGGGCCGCGGTCGTCCGGCTGAACAGGAGTACGATCTCCCCGTGAGCCAGGCGGAAACGCTGACGACGACGCCGTTCGCGACCATCGAGGAAGCGATCGAGGACATCCGCGAAGGAAGATTCGTGGTCGTCGTCGACGCCGCCGACCGCGAGAACGAGGGCGACCTCACGATCGCCGCCCAGTTCGCGACGCCCGAGGCGATCAACTTCATGGCGACGCACGGCCGCGGGCTCATCTGCCTCTGTCTTACCGACGAGCGCTGCGACGAGCTCGGCCTGCGCCAGATGACCGAGCGCAACGAGACCCCGTACGGCACGGCCTTCACGATCTCCGTCGAAGCGCGTGAGGGAATCACGACCGGGATCTCCGCGCACGACCGTTCGCGCACGATCCAGGTCGCGATCGACGCGAGCAAGGGCCCCGAGGACCTCGTTCAGCCGGGCCACGTCTTCCCGCTCCGCGCCCGCGCGGGCGGCGTGCTCCAGCGCGCCGGTCAGACCGAGGCTGCCGTCGACCTCGCCCGGCTCGCTGGCCTGAATCCCGCCGGCGTCGTGTGTGAGGTGATGAAGGACGACGGGACGATGGCCCGCGTCCCCGACCTCGTCGAGTACTGCGAGCGCCACGGCCTCAAGATGATCACGGTCGCCGACCTGATCGAGTATCGGCGGCGGACGGAGAAGCTCGTCGAGCGGGTCACGTCCGTGCGGCTGCCGACGGCCTACGGCGTCTTCACCGCGGTCGCGTTCCGGGAGACCCTCACCGGCAAGCACCATGTCGCGCTGGTCAAGGGTGAGGTCGAGGGCGAGGAGAGCGTCCTCGTCCGCGTCCACTCCGAGTGCCTCACGGGCGACGTCTTCCACTCGCTTCGCTGCGACTGCGGCGACCAGCTCGAGCAGGCGCTCACGCGCATCGGCGCGGAGGAGCGCGGCGTCCTCCTCTACATGGCTCAGGAGGGCCGCGGCATCGGGCTCCTGAACAAGCTGCGCGCATACGAGCTCCAGGAGGACGGTCGCGACACCGTCGAGGCGAATCTCGAGCTCGGCTTCGCGCCGGATCTGCGCGAGTACGGGATCGGCTCGCAGATTCTCGCCGACCTCGGCCTGACGACGATCCGGATCCTCACGAACAATCCGAAGAAGATCGCCGGGATCGAGGGCTTCGGCCTCACGGTCGTCGAGCAGGTGCCGATCGAGGTGCCCCCGAACGCCGAGAACCTGCGTTACCTGCAGGCCAAGAAGGCGAAGCTCGGGCACCGGCTGCATCACCAGGACCTCCGCTTCGAGGAGGCTACCGAGGAGTGAGCGAGGGGGCCGAGCGCGACCAGGCGACCGCGGTCACGGCCGAGCCGGCCGAGCCGGCCGAACCGGCCGAGGCCGACGGCCGCGCCGAGCACGTTCCGGGAGAACTCCGGGTTCCCGACGGCATCTCGGTCGTCGAGGGGTCGCCGAACGGGAGCCGCCGCACGGTCGGCATCACCGTCAGCCGCTTCAACGGCGACATCTCCACGCGCCTCCTCGAAGGGGCGCTCGCGGCGCTCGAGGAGGCCGGAGTCGACCGGTCCGCCGTCGAGGTCGTGCCGGTCCCGGGCGCGTTCGAGCTCCCGCTCGCCGCCCTCACGCTCGCCAAGAGCCGCCGCTACGCGTGCGTGATCGCGCTGGGCTGCGTCATCCGCGGCGACACACCGCACTTCGAGTACGTCGCGGCGGAGGCGGCAAGCGGCTTGCAGGTCGCCGCGCTCGAGACGGGCGTCCCCGTCTCCTTCGGCGTCCTGACATGTGACACCCGGACACAAGCCGAGCTGCGGGCCGGCGGCTCCCGCGGGAACAAGGGAACGGAGGCCGCTCGAGCGGCACTCGAGATGGCCGACGTCGTCGCCCGGTTTCGCGCCACGAGCGCGAGGTAGGCCCTCGCTATAGTGGGTGCGCGATGTCGAAGGTTTGCTCCGTCTGCGGCAAGGGCCCGTCCTTCGGGCACAGTCGAAGCCACTCGATGGTCGCCACGAAGCGCCGCTTCAACCCGAATCTCCAGCGCGTTCGCATCCTCGTGAACGGCGTGGCGCGCCGGAGCTACGTGTGCGCGCGGTGCCTGAAGTCGGGCCGGGTCGAGAAGGCGGTCTAGCCCTTGTCCGCGCGGCGCTCGCCTCGCTCGAGGCGAGCCGCGAGCGGATCGACAACCTGAACGTCTATCCCGTTCCGGACGGGGACACCGGTACGAACATGGCGCTCACCGTGCGGGCGGCGGTGGAGGCGCTGGAGGCGACGTCGGCGGAGAGTCGGGAGGAGCTCGCTCGCGTCGTCACGCGCGCGTGTCTCCTGGGCGCGCGCGGGAACTCCGGCGTCATCCTCTCCCAGCTCGTCCGCGGGGCGGCCGAGGCGTACGCGGGCGAGTCGCCGCGGCTGGCGTCGGTCTTCCGCGCGGCGAGCGATGCCGGCTACGCCGCCGTGCGTACGCCGCAGGAGGGGACGATCCTCACGGTCGCGCGGGCACTCGCCGACTGCGCCGAGGAGCTCGACGGAAAGGACGTGCCGCTCCCGGAGGCGCTCCGCGAGATCCTGGCCGACGGCGAGCGGGCGCTCGCGCGGACGCCCGAGCAGCTACCCGTGCTCGCCGAGGCGGGGGTGGTGGACGCCGGCGGCGCCGGCCTGCTCGAGCTCGTGCGCGGAGTCGCAGCGCACCTCTCCGGCGAGCCGCTCCCCGAGCTCGTGGCCGTCGCGGAGCCGCTTCCGCTCGAGGCGGTGCACCGTGAGCGCTCGCGCTACCGCTACTGCACCACGTTCTTCGTCGAGGGCGACGACGTCGACCCGGAACGGCTCGAGCCCGAGCTCGAGCGGTTCGGAGATTCCCTGCTCGTGGTCGGGTCGCCGGGAGCCGCGAAGGTCCACGTCCACACCGACGAGCCGGGCGCCGTCCTCTCGCTCGCGACGGGGGTGGGCGTGATCGAGGAGGTGGACATCAGGAACATGCACGCGCAGGCCGACGAGCGCGAGCGGCGCCTGGCCCGCGAGCCGGTCGCGACGGCAGCAATCGCCGTCTGCATCGGCGCGGGCAACCGCCGGATCTTCGAGAGCCTCGGCGCCCTCTGCGTGGAGGGCGGGCAGTCGATGAACCCAGCCGCGGCCGACCTCGTCGAGGAGGCCGGCCGGGCGGAGGCGCGCGAGGTCGTCCTCCTGCCGAACAACGCGAACGTCGTCTCGACCGCGGAGCAGGCGGCCGCGAACGCGCCGGTTCCTGCGCACGTCGTCCCGACCCGGTCGCTCCAGGCGGGTCTCGCCGCGATGGTCGCATTCGACGCAGGCCGCTCGGGCGCCGAGAACGCCGCCGAGATGACCGAAGCGATCAAGAATGTCCGGTCCGGCGCCGTCACGCGCGCCTCGCGGTCGGCCACGGTCGACGGCGTCGTCGTCGCCGACGGCGACTACCTCGGTCTCGTCGAAGACGAGGCGGTTGCGAGCGGGACCGAGCTGGCAGACGTCGCCCGCGCGGTCGTCGAGCGTCTGCTCGACCCGGGCGCGGACGTCCTCACGGTGCTGCTCGGCGAGGGTCTCGAAGCGCTGCCGGACCCGATCGTCGAGCTGGCCGGCGCGACGCCCGGGCTCGAGCTGGACGTGCACGTCGGCGGGCAGCCCCACTACCCGCTTCTCCTCTCGGCCGAGTAACCGATACTTGCGTCGATGACCGACGGGCGCATCGACGTCGTCCTCGTGGAGGACAACGACGTCTTCCGCGAGACGCTCGAGCTCTTGCTCGACGTGACGCCGGACATGCGCGTGGTGGCGTCGCTCGGGGACGGCCGCGAGGCCGTCGAGACGTGTCCCCGACTCGATCCGGACGTCGTTCTCGTCGACTACCGCCTACCCGGGCTCGACGGGGTCGAGACGACGGCGGGGATCCGCGACGCATGCGAGAACACGGCGGTGGTCGTCCTCACGGCCTCGGTCGATCCGGCCGAGTCGGAGGCGCTCCTCGAGGCCGGGGCGGTCGCCTGCGTGACGAAGGACCGGCCGCTCGAGGAGATCGTCGGCGCGATCCGGAAGGCGGCAGGAAGTCGTGCGTCTGACGGCTGACTCGACGGCGGTCGTGCTCGACTCGACGGCCGACCTCCCGGATCCGGGCGCACGCCACTCCAACTGGCGGCTCGTTCCGCTCTACGTCCGGTTCGGGGACGAGACGTTTCGCGACTACGTCGACCTGAGTCCCGAGGAGTTCTATGCCCGCCTGCGCGCCGGCGGCGAGCCGCCGAAGACCTCGCAGCCGACGCCCGCCGACTTCGAGCAGCTCTTCGACTCGCTCGAAGACTACGACCGTGTCGTCTGCCTCCTCGTCTCCTCGCGGGTCTCCGGGACGATCGAGACTGCTTCGATGGTGGCCGCGTCCCGCGCGGACGACAGGATCCGCGTCGTCGACACGCGTTCGGTCTCGGCAGGCGTCGTCCTGCTCGCCGACGCGGTGCAGCGCCGGCTCGAGCATGGGACGACCGACGACGAGGTCGACGCGCTCGTCGAGCGCTTTCGTGCGGAGGCTCGCCTCATCTTCACGCTCGGGACGCTCGAGTACCTCGTGCGCGGCGGCCGTGTCGGCAAGGCCGCGGGGCTGGCCGGCCAGCTGCTGAAGGTCAAGCCGATCTTGGCAATCGAGGACGGCGAGGTCGTGCCGCTGCGACGGGTTCGTGGCCGCACGAAGGCACTCGCCGAGTTCGAGCGGCTCTTCGCCGAGGGGAGCCGGGACTCGGAGAACCTGCACGTCGCGCTCGCGCACGCCGAGGCCCGGCCGGAGATGGACGAGCTCGCGCGCCGTGTCCGAGCCTCGCGGCCGCGAGGCTCGCTCGACGTGGAGACGACGCTCGGGCCCGTTGTCGGCACGCACGCCGGTCCCGGCACCCTCGGCCTCTTCTGGTTCGAGGATCGTCCGTGAGCGCCGTCGTGCACTGGGACGACGTCGAGGGCTACCGCCGGGAGGCAGGCCACATCGCCGGCACGTGGCGGGACCTCGGTACGGCGGCCGGGAGCGTCCGGACGGGCGTGAAGCGCATCGACGTCGATCCCGGCAAGTGGTCGACGCCCGCGCACGAGGAGGCCGCGGAGGAGGAGATCTTCTTCGTGCTCCGCGGCTCCGGGATCTCGTGGCAGGACGGCCGGGTCTACGACGTCCGCGCAGGCGACTGCCTCGTGCACCGGATGCTCGAAGGGACGCACACGCTCCGCGCCGGGGAGGAGGGTCTCGACGTCCTCGCCTTCGGCGAGCGCTCGCCCGGCGTCGGTGCGCGCCTTCCGCGCGCCCGGGTCAACTGGCTCGGGAACGAGTGGATCGACCTCCCCGGCGGCGCGCATCCATTCGAGCGCGAGGCGGCCGTGGGCGCGCCGGACGTCGGCGAGGTCTTGGAACGGCCGGCTTCCATCGTGAACGTCGCTGACTTGGAAGGCGAACGCGAAGAGCGAGGCACCGTCGACGCCGTGGAGCGCCAGCTCGGCGCCTCGGCCGGCTCGGCGCGAACGGGCCTGAACCACCTCGGGATCGCGCCCGGAAAGCTTTCGTGCCCGCCCCACTGCCACTCGGCGGAGGAGGAGATCTTCGTCGTCCTCGACGGTGGGGGCGAGCTCTGGCTCGGAGACGATCGTCACCCCGTGCGTCCGGGCGAGGTCGTCGCGCGTCCGGCCGGGACCCGCGTTGCGCATGCCTTCTCCGCCGGCGAGGAAGGTCTGACGCTGCTCGCGTACGGGCAGCGCGACCCGAACGACATCGCCTACTACCCGCGTTCGGGGAAGATCAACTTCCGCGGCGTCGGCGTGATCGGCCGCCTCGAGCCGCTCGACTACTGGGAGGGAGAGGAGTGACGTCGTGCGCCGCGACGGGCTCGGGACGACGGGCCGCGTGACCTCGGCTCCGTCCGGCAGGCTTCCTATATTCCTGACGTCCTGACGGTCGCGTCTTTGCCTGGTCCGGCGCTCGCCGGCTTTGCCGGTCTGGACCAAGCCGCGCCGGCGGCGAGACGCCAGCCCGATCTCGGCGTCTCGGTCGAAACCCTCGCCGGGGTCGGGCCGAGCGTGGCGGGAAGGCTCGCGCGGCTGGGCATCCGCACCGTCTCGGATCTCCTCGAACACCTTCCGCGGACGTTCAACGACTGGGGCGAAGCGGACAGCTTCGGCGTGCTTGCGACCGGGGAGCAGGCGACCGTGCGTTGCCGTCTCGAGCGGATTCGCGTGCGGCCGACGCGCAGGCGAAGCCTGAAGATCGTCGAGGGCGTCGTCGTGGACGGGGCCGGCGGACGTGTGACGGCGATCTGGTTCAACCAGCAGCATCTGGCCAAGCTGGCCCCGGGCACGGAGCTCCTCCTCCACGGCTCGCTCGACACCGGGGCGACGTTCAAGGTCGCGCGGCACGAGCTCGGCGGCGAGGGCTTGCACACGGTCGGGCTCGTGCCGGAGTACCCCGCGAGCGAGGAGCTGCCGTCGTACCGCCTGCGGACGCTCGTCGGCGCCGCGCTGCCGGCCGCCCGGCGCATGCCCGATCCGCTTCCGGCCGACGTTCGCACGTCCGTGCGCCTTCCCCTTCGCGGCGACGCGATCCACCTCGCGCACAAGCCCGGGCAGGCAGACGACCTCGAGCGCGCCCGGCGGCGGCTCGCCTTCGAGGAGCTGGTCGTCCTGCAGCTCGCCCTGCTTCGGCGCAGGAGCGAGGCCGAGGCCGGAGCCGCTCCGGCGCTGACCGACGAGGGCGAGCTCGTCGCCCGCTACCGGAAGGCGCTCCCGTTCGAGCTGACCCCCGAGCAGGAGTCTGCGATCGGGCAGATCCGGGCCGACCTCGCACGCACGACCCCGATGCAGCGCCTTCTCCAGGGCGACGTCGGCTCCGGCAAGACCGTCGTCGCCCTCTACGCCCTCCTTCGCGCCGTCGAGGCGGGTCACCAGGGCGCCCTGATGGCGCCGACGGAGACGCTCGCGGAGCAGCACTTCGCGACGATCGAGGGCCTCTGCGCCGAGCTCGGCGTCAACTGCGCGCTCCTCACCGGCTCGGTCAAGGGCGAGATCGAGGGCGCAGACCTCGTCGTCGGAACGCACGCGCTCATCCAGGAGGACGTGGCCTTTCGCTCGCTCGCGGTCGCCGTCGTCGACGAGCAGCACCGCTTCGGCGTCGAGCAGCGGAGAAGACTCGGGTCTCACTCGCCGCACGTCCTGCACATGACTGCGACCCCGATCCCGCGGACGCTCGCCCAGACCGTCTACGGCGATCTCGACGTGGCGGAGATCGCGCGCCCTCCACGCGACCGAAAGCCGGTCGTGACGCGCTGGATCCCGCACGACCGCGCGAGCGAGGCCTACACGCGCCTGCGCCGAGTGCTGGGCGAGGGGCGCCAGGCGTACGTCGTCTGCCCACTCGTGGCGGAATCGGAGAGCATCGAGGCGCGGGCGGCCGAGCAGGAGGCCGACCGGCTCCGGCAGGCCGAGCTCCGCGGGTTCCGGGTCGGCTGCCTCCACGGGAGGCTCCGGGCCGCCGACCGCCGCGCGATCATGGACGCGTTCAAGCGGCGCGAGCTCGACGTCCTCGTCGCCACGACCGTGATCGAGGTCGGCGTCGACGTGCCGAACGCGACCATCATGATCGTGCAGGAAGCGGACCGGTTCGGCCTCTCGCAGCTCCACCAGCTCCGCGGCCGCGTGGGTCGCGGTGCCGAGCAGTCGTACTGCCTGCTCGTCTCGCGCCCGAAGGAAGAGCTCACCGAGGGAGCGCAGAGGCGTCTCGAGGCGCTCGTCGAGACCTCGGACGGCTTCGCGCTCGCCGAAATCGACCTCGGGCTCCGTGGTGAAGGCCAGTTCCTCGGCACGCGTCAGTCCGGGCTGCCCGACCTCAAGTTCGCACGCCTGACGAGCGATCGCGAGCTCGTCTCGCAGGCGCGCACATGGGCGGCCGAGCTGGCAGGGGAGGACGAGGACGTGCTGCACCCGCTCGCCTCGCGGGCCGAATGGCTGAATGAGAATTATCGCGGGTTCGCGTAAGGGCTCACGCATCGCGGCCCCGAAGGGGCTCGACACGCGTCCGACGGGCGACCGCGTCCGCGAGGCCGCGTTCAACCTGATCGGCCCCGTCGACGGGGCCTCGGTCCTCGACCTCTTCGCCGGCTCGGGCGCGATGGGTCTCGAGGCGCTTTCGCGCGGCGCCGCCCGCGTCACCTTCGTCGAGGCAGACCGCGAGGCGGCGGCGGCGATCGTCGCGAACGTCGAGAAGCTCCGGCTCGAGGGGGCGACCGTCCTCCGCGACGACGCAGTCCGGCACCTGGCCGCCGACGCGTCTCGCGGACGCCGCTACGACCTCGTGCTCGTCGACCCCCCTTACCGTATGCTTGCAGGGATTTTGCCCAGTCTGGCGACGTATGTCCCGTCGGTTCTCGCGTCCGAGGACGCGCTCGTCGTGGTCGAGTCGGACGCCCGCGAGGAGCCGGAGCTTCCCCTTCCGAAGCGGACGAGCAGGCGCTACGGCTCGGCGCGAATCACGGTCTTCGAGGCGCCGGCGTGAGCAACTCGCACCCGGTCACGTGCATCTGCCCGGGCGCCTACGACCCGGTCACGAACGGGCATCTCGACATCATCCGTCGCGCCTCCGAGATCTTCGAGCGCGTCGTCGTCGGCGTCGTCCGCGACCCCCAGCACAAGCGGCCCCTCTTCTCCGTCGAGGACCGCGTCGCGTTCCTGCGCGAGGCCCTCGCGGAGTTCCCTACTGTGCAGGTCGAGGTCTTCGCCGAGCTCGTGGTCGAGTTCGCGCGGCGCTACCACGCCCGCACGATGGTCAAAGGGCTCCGCGCGATCTCGGACTTCGAGTGGGAGTTCCAGATGCACCACCTGAACCGCAAGCTCGCGCCCGAGGTCGAGACCATGTTCCTCATGTCGAGCCCGCAATACAGCTTCCTCTCCTCGAGCGGGGTCAAGGAGATCGCGGCCTTCGGCGGGAACGTCGACGACCTCGTTCCACCGCGGGTCGCCAGGCGGTTCGAGGAGATCTTCCCGCGCCCCCAGCAAGGAACACCCGTCAGCCCACGCGAGTAGACTGGAGCGTTCATGGACGTTCTCGTACTCATCGACAAGCTCGACGACCTCGTGCACAACGCGAAGGCCGTGCCCCTGACCGACCAGGTGCGGATCGACCGCGAGGAGATCTACGACATCCTCGACCAGATGCGCGCAACGATCCCCGAGGAGATCAAGCAGGCGCGCTGGATCGTCAAGGAACGGCAGGAGATGCTCGCCGAGGCGAAGCGCGAAAGCGACCGGATCCTCGGCGAGGCCCGCGAGCAGGCCGTGCGCGAAGCGTCGCAGACGGAGATCGTCAAGCTGGCCGAGCGGCAGGCCCAGGACATCGTCGAGGAGGCCCGGCGGCAGGCGCGCGAGACGCGGCTCGAGATGGAGGACTGGGCCGACTCGATCCTCTCGACGCTCGAGGTCAACCTGGACAAGTTCCTCGGCGCCGTCAGGCGCGGCCGCGAGCGGCTGCACGAGCGCTCGCAGGAGTCCGTCATGGCCGGCGTCACGGACGAATCGCCCGTCGCCTAATACGACGCCGCTTCGCGGCTAGACCCGCCACCCCGCCCCCGTCGCAGACCTCCACCCGCGCGCTTTTAACGCGCGTCCGACCCGTTGCTAGCCTGGGTCGCGTGACCCACGTCGACCTGCGCACGCTCCGACTTCGCTCCGGCGAGGAGTTCTCCGACTTCAAGGAGATCGAGCTCGAGCCCTTCGAGCTCGGCGGCCAGCGCTACCTGCCGATCCCCGACCGGCCGGTCGCCTCGTACCGGATCACGCAGGCGTCCTCGGGGCTCGTGTTCGAGCTCGAGCTCACGGCCCGGCTCTTCGGGCCGTGCATGCGCTGCCTGAGCGAGACGAGCCTCTCGGCCGACGTCGAGGCACGCGAATACCAGGCCTCGAACGCGGACGCGGCCGAGGAGCTGGCGACGCCGTACGTGAGGGACGCGAAGCTCGATCTGTCGGCCTGGGCGCGCGACGCGATCGCGCTCGAGCTCCCGGACAAGATCCTGTGCCGCGCCGACTGCGTGGGGCTCTGCCCGGTCTGCGGGCGCGACCTGAACGCGGAGCCGCACGAGCACGGCGAGCCCGAGCCCGACGCGCGCTGGGCCAAGCTCGAAGAGCTGAAGCACCGCTTGTAGGCCCGGCGGGGATGGACGCGACGACGGCCGGCCGGCTGCGCGTCTTCGGCGCGCTTCGCCACCGCGATTTCCGCCTGCTCTGGAGCGGACAGGTCGTCTCGCTGATCGGCGACGGCGCCTTCCTCACGGCGCTCGGCTGGCGCACGTTCGCGCTCGCCGGCTCGGGCAGCCTCGGCGTCGTCCTTCTCGCGAACGCGCTGGCGCTGCTCGCGACGCTCCTGCTCGGCGGGGCGCTCGGGGACAGACTGCCGCGGAAGACGCTCATGATCGCGTCGGACGTCTGGCGCTTCGGCGCCGTTGCGGCCCTCGCCGTCGTGGACGCCTCGGGCCACCTCAGCTTCTCGCTCCTACTCGTCCTCGCCGTCCTGGTCGGCCTCGGGGACGGGCTCTTCTACCCGGCGTTCGGCGGCATCGTCCCGCTCGTCGTGGACGCGCCGAGCATCCCCTCGGCGTCGAGCCTGATGGGGATGGCCCGGTGGGGCAGCCTCTTCGTCGGCCCCGCGATCGCGGGCGGCATCTACGGGGCGGCCGGCTCGGCGACGGTCTTCGCCGCTGATGCGGTCTCCTTCCTCGTCTCGGCGGCTCTCCTGCTGCTCGCGCGACCGCGAGCCGTCGACCCGGCGCCGAAGGAGGGAGCGTGGCGCGAGATCGTGGCCGGCGTCCGCTACGTCTCCGGCGTCCCGTGGCTCTGGGTCACGATCATCCTCTTCAGCCTCGTGCTCATGCTCCAGCTCGCGCCGCAGCAGGTGCTCCTGCCGAAGCTCGTGCACGAGCACTTCGGGCTCGGAGTCGCGGCCTACGGCGTCCTGACGTCCGCGTTCGGGCTCGGGACGGTCGCGGGCACGCTCCTCTTCGGGCAGCTTCAGCCGCGCAGGCGACGCGGCGTCCTCTCCTACTGGATCTGGATCGTGAACAGCGGGGGCATCGTCGCGGTCGCGCTTTCACCGTGGTACGCGCCGGCGGTCGCGGTCGCCGCGCTCCGCGGCGGGCTCGTGGGCTTTGGCGTGGCGGTCTGGGAGACGATGCTCATGGAGCTCGTGCCGGAGAACCTCCTCTCCCGCGTCATCAGCCTCGACTACTTCGGCTCGTACGGGCTCATGCCGGTCGGCCTCGGGCTCTCGGCGGCCGTCTCCGGTCTCGCCGGGCCCGGGACGATCATCGCCGGCGGTGCGGTCCTGTCCGCGGTGCTCTTCGCGATCTTCCTGCCGCAGCCGTGGCTCCGGGCGGTCGACTAGCCCTCGCTATAGTTCCCAGCCGCCATGGCCGTTCCGAAGCGAAAGACGTCGAAGTCCCGCCGCGACAAGCGGCGCGCGACGCACAAGCTCTCGACACCGGTCGTGGTCGAGTGCCCGCAGTGCCACCAGCCGAAGCGACCGCATCGCGTCTGCCCGACCTGCGGCACCTACCGGGGCCGTGAGGTCGAGCCCCTCGAGACGCCAGCGCCCTAGTTGACCGTCCGCGTCGCCCTCGACGCCATGGGGGGCGACCACGCTCCCGAGGACGTCGTAGCGGGAGCCCTCGACGCGGCCGGAGAAGGCATCGAGCCGATCCTCTTCGGCCTCGAAGACGTCGTCGCGCCGCTCGCAGGTGGGCTCGCCGTCGTCCATGCGCCCGAGGTCGTCGCGATGGACGAGAAGCCGGCCGACGCGGCCCGCGACAAGCGGGAGAGCTCGATGTTCGCCACGTGCCGGGCGGTCGGCGAAGGGCGCGCGGACGTCGCGCTCTCGGCGGGGAACACCGGCGCCCTCCTCGCCGCCGCGCTCCTGGAGGTGCGCCGCCTGCCGATGGTGCACCGGCCGGCGATCGCGATCCCGCTCCCCGCGTTGCGCGGTCCGTGCGTCCTCCTCGACGGCGGCGCGAACGCCGACGCGCGGCCCGAGCATCTGCTCCAGTTCGCGCACATGGGCGCCGCTTTCGCCGAGGAGATCCTCGGCATCGCGAATCCCTCGGTGGCCCTGCTCTCGATCGGCGAGGAACCGGAGAAGGGCAACCGTCTCGTCCTCGAGGCGCACAGCCTGCTACGGGACACGGAGCTCCGCTTCGTCGGAAACGTCGAGTCCCGGGATCTCCTTGCCGGGACCGCGGACGTCGTCGTCTGCGACGGCTTCACGGGCAACGTGGCCCTGAAGGCGATGGAGGGGACGGTGCGAACCATCTTCGACGCGCTTCGGCGCGAGATCGAGGCGTCCCGGCGCGGGAAGCTCGGAGGCCTCCTCATCCGGCCCGCGGCACGGCGGCTGCGTGACCGTCTCGATCCCGACACGTACGGAGGCGCGTCCTTCCTCGGGCTCCGGGGACTCGTCGTCAGCGCCCACGGAAACTCGTCCCGACGGGCGATTGCGAACGCGATTCGGCTCGCCGCGAGAGGCGTCGAAGCTGGCATCGTCGAGCGCGTGTCGGCGCGGCTGGACGTGCGCGTGGAGGCCGCCGGCTCGCAGGGTTGAACGCCGGGGGTTGCGTGGTAGCATCCGCCGACCGCCGGCCCGGAGACCGACGAAAGGCAGGTTCGAGAACGTCATGGCAGCGTCCCGCGAGGAGATCTACGAGCAGGTCAAGAGCGTGCTGGTCGAGCAGCTCGGGATCGAAGAGAGCGAGATCAACGAAGAAGCCTCCTTCCAGGGCGACCTCGATGCGGACTCCCTCGACCTCGTCGAGCTGATCATGGAGCTCGAGGATCAGTTCGGCGTCAAGATCTCCGACGAGGACGCGCAGGGGATCCAGACCGTCGGCCAGGCCGTCGACTTCATCCAGCAGCACCAGTAACGCGGGCGAGGCAGTCGACCTCGCGGCGCTGATCGACGCGCTTCCGGCCGAGCGCGCGGAACGCGTCTTCACGCACACGGCGTGGGCCGAGGACCGCTCGCGCTCGTACGAGCGCCTCGAGTTTCTCGGCGACAGCGTGCTCGGGCTGGCGATCGCGCAGGAGCTCTACGACCGCTTCCCCGACTACCAGGAAGGCCGGCTCGCGAAGATCCGGGCGCACGTCGTCTCGCGGCAGAGCTGCGCCGTCGTCGGGAGGCGGCTCGACCTGGGTTCAAGGCTCGTCGAGCACGGGGGTGACGTCGCTCCGGAGGAGCTCGACCGCCTCTCGCGGAACCGAAACGTCGTGGCCGCGCTCGTCGAGGCCGCGCTCGGCGCCCTCTACCTCGAGCACGGGTTCGAGGCGATCCGCGGACCCGTCATCGCCGCGTTCGCCGACCAGATCGCCTACGCGGTCACCAGCCACGTCGACTACAAGACCGAGCTCCAGGAGGAGCTCGCCCGCCGTGGTCTTGCCGTTTCCTACAGCGTCCTCGACGTCGAAGGGCCCCCGCACGACCGACGTTTCACGTGCGGGGCCGTGATCGACGGCGAACAGGTCGGGGTCGGAAGCGGCCGCTCCAAGAAGGCCGCGGAACAGAACGCCGCCCGCGAGGCGCTCGCGCGCTTCGTCACGGACTGACCGGCCCGGGCCATCCGCGGCCCTCGTCATGCTGCACGCGTGCATCTGCGCTCGCTTCGCCTGCGCGGCTTCAAGTCGTTTCCCGAGCCCGTCGCGGTTCAGCTCGAGCCCGGTGTCGCGGTCGTCGTCGGGCCGAACGGGTCGGGCAAGTCCAATCTCGCCGACGCGATCGTCTGGGCTGCGGGGTCGCTGAGCCCGACCGAGCTCCGGGCGGAGAAGCCCGAGGACGTGCTCTTCGCGGGCGGGGAGGGGCGCAGGCCGGCTGACGACTGCGAGGTCGAGCTCGTGTTCTCGAACGAGGACGGGGCGGGCCCGCTTCCGTACGCCGAGATCTCGATCGCCCGCCGGCTCGAGCGCGGGGGCGAAGGGCGTTACCTGGTGAACGGGGCGACCGTCCGGCGCGCCGACCTCGTCGAGCTTCTCGCCGATGTCGGACTCGGAGGCTCCATGCACTCGATCATCGGCCAGGGACGGGTCGAGCAGATACTCGCCTCGAAGCCGGCCGAGCGGCGTGCGCTCGTCGAAGACGCGGCGGGCCTCGGCGCGTTCAAGCGTAGGCGGCATCGGGCCGAGCTGAAGCTCGCCCGCGTCGCGACTCAGGTCGAGCGCGCGCGCGACCTCGAGGACGAGGTGCGCAAGCGGCTGCGCCCGCTGGCCCTCCAGGCCTCCGCCGCGGCCCGCGCCGAGAAGCTCGCCGTAGAGATCGGCCGCCTCCGCGCGCGCGTCGCGGCGGCCCAGCTCGAACGGCTCGATCGACGCGCGGCCGAGCTCGAGGAGCGTCGGGTCGCCGTCGCCGCGGAGCGGCGCGCCCGCGACGGCCGCCTCGAGGCGCTGCTCGAAGAACGGCAGCGCGCCGAGGAGGCGCTCGGAACGGCGGCCGAACGCCACGAGCGTGCGACCGCCGCGCTCTATCGCCTGCACACGGCAAGCGACCGCGTCGACCTCCGGCGAGAGCGGCTCGAGGAGATCGCCGCGGGGCTCCGGCGGGAGATCGAGCGTGCCCTCGCCCCGGCCCCGGTGCGGGCGGCTTCGACGTTCCGGACGACGCTCGCCGCCGCGCGACGCTGGGAGCCGATGCGACTCGAGAACGTATCCGAGGCGGCCGAGCGTCTCGACGCGGCGGTGCAAGGTGGGGCGGACGCGCTCGTCGCCGTCGTCGGCGGCGAGCTCTGGTTCGGAAACGACCGTTCGCGGGGACGCGACGAGTCGCTCGCGACCACCCTGCTCGGCCGGCTTGCCGAGCTGTCGGAGGGTGCGGCACGGATCCTCGCGACCGGCCGGGAGCGGGCGCTTCGCTTCGAGCCCTCCCTGCGGGCCCGCGCCGATGCGGCGGGCCCCTCGGCGGAGCTCGCGGCCGAGTTGCGGCGACTTGCCGGCCAGGAGGCCGAGCTGCGCCGGGCGGCCGCCGAGACAGCGGAGCGCGCAACCGCGCTCGAGATCGAATCGGCGCGACTGGACGAGGAACGTGACGCGCTGCGGGGGCGCGCGGGGGACGAGGAGCCCGGAGCCGCGCTCGCGGACGACGAGCTCGACGAGCTCCTCGACACGATCGCGCGGCTCGACCGTCGCCGTGAGGCCCTCGGCCAGGTCAATCCGCTCGCAGCGGAGGAGCACGCCCGCGAGTCCGAGCGGCTGGGCGAGCTCACGGCTCAGAGGGAGGACCTCGAGCGGTCGCTCGCGGAGCTCGAGGGGCTTCGGTCCGATCTGGACGACACCGTCGAACGGCGCTTCGCGGAGACGTATGCGGCGGTCGAGCGCCATTTTGCCGAGGTCGCCGCGACGCTCTTCCCCGGCGGCAGCGGGCGGCTCGTCGCCGTCGAGGACGACGACGAAGCGGGCATCGAGGTCGAGCTCAAGCCGGCCGGAAAGCGCATCACGCGGCTCTCGCTCCTGTCGGGCGGCGAGAAGGCTCTCGGCGCGATCTCGTTCCTGTTCGCCCTGTTCCTCGCGCGTCCGTGCCCGTTCTACCTGCTCGACGAGGTCGAGGCCGCCCTCGACGACACGAACATCGGCCGGTTCGTCGACCTGCTCAGACGCTTCTCCGACCGGGCGCAGTTCGTCGTCGTCACGCACCAGAAACGGACGATGGAGGCCGCGGATATCCTCTACGGGGTCACGATGGCCGGCGACGGGGTCTCGCAGATCGTCTCGAAGCGCACGTCGACGCCGGCGCAGACGCGCGCGGCATGAGTCGCTCCTGGGCCGCCTTCCTCGGCGACGAGGAGGCCGGCGCCGAGTCCGACCAGCCGGCCGAGGGACGCGGCTGGTTCTCGCGTCTGCGCGAGTCGCTTGCCACGAGCCGGCGGGCGCTCACCCAGGAGCTCGCCCTCGGGTTTGACCCGGCCGACGACGCTTCCTGGGAGCGCGTCGAGGAGAGCCTGATCGCGGCCGACTGCGGCGTTCCCGCCACCGTCGAGATCGTCCGCCGCCTCGAGGCGCGCGAGCCGACGACCGAAGCGGAGCTCGTGCAGGCGCTCCAGGACGCGATCGCGGAGCTCACGAGCCCCGCCGGAGCCGCCAGGCTCGCGCTGAACGGGACGCCTCCGAGCGTGGTGCTCGTCGTCGGCGTGAACGGGACGGGGAAGACGACGACGATCGGCAAGCTCGCAAGTCGCCTCCGCGAGAGCGGGCGCTCGGTCGTCCTGGCAGCGGCGGACACGTTCCGTGCGGCGGCCGAGGAGCAGCTCGAGATCTGGGCCGACCGGGCAGGGGCGGACTTCGTCGGCGCCCAGCGCGGCGCGGATCCCGCCGCGGTGGCGTTCGACGCGATCGAGGCGGCACAGGCGCGCGGGCGCGACGTCGTCGTCGTCGACACGGCGGGCCGCCTGCACACACAGGCGAATCTCATGGAGGAGCTCGCGAAGATCCGGCGGGTCATCGCCGGGCGACTCGAGGGCGCGCCGCACGAGACGCTGCTCGTCGTGGACGCGACGACAGGTCAAAACGGTCTCCAGCAGGCCCGCCTCTTCGGCGACGCTGCCGGCGTGACGGGCGTCGTCCTGACGAAGCTCGACGGGACGGCCAAGGGCGGCGTGGTGGTCGCGATCGCTCACGAGCTGGGGTTGCCCGTGAAGCTCCTGGGCGTCGGCGAGTCGCTGGACGATCTACAGCCGTTCGACGCGCAAGACTTCGCGCGCGCGCTCGTCAGTGCGAATTGACGTAATCCGGGCACAGGTCCGACACCGCTCACGCGCCTCTCGCGCGCTCGGCCGCGATAGGGTGAAACCGGAGGGAGGCACGCGGTGGCCCCCGCGCGCGCCCGTCACTCAGTGGACCCCGTTTTCCTGATCACCGGCGCGTCGAGCGGGATCGGCGAGGCGACCGCCCGCCGCGCTGCGGAGAGCGGCTACCGACTCGTGCTCGCCGCGCGGCGCCAGGAGAGGCTCGACGCCCTCGCCGAGGAGCTGGGCGGCCCCACGCGCGCGCTTCCGGTCCGCTGTGACGTCACGGAGTGGGGCGAGCAGGAGCGGATGGTCGCGACGGCTCTCGACGCCTTCGGCCGCCTCGACGTGGCCTTCGCGAACGCCGGCTTCGGCGCCGAGCGAAGCTTTCTCGCCTCGTCACCCGAGCACTGGCGCTCGATGGTGCTGACGAACGTCTACGGTGCGGCACTCACGATCCGCGCGACGATGCCGGCTCTCAAGGAGAGCCGCGGTCATCTCCTCCTGACGGGCTCGGTCGCGGGACGGCGCGTGCTTCCCGGCTCGCTCTACTCGGCGACCAAGTGGGCTGTGACCGCGATAGGCGAGGCCGTACGCCAGGAGCTGAACGGGACGGGCGTCCGAGTCACGCTGGTCGAGCCGGGCATGGTCGACACCGAGTTCTTCGACAACCCGGTGTCCGGAGCGCTCGAGGCTGACGACGTCGCCCGCGCTGTCATGTACGCGGTGCGAGAGCCCGCGCACGTCGATGTGAACGAGATCCTCGTCCGGCCGACGGCGCAGGACAGCTGACGGCTACCGCTCGACCCCGAACGAGATGTTCACGGTCGTCCGGTACGTCGTGATCTGATCGCCGTCGACTTCGCAGCTCATCGACACGACGTCGGCGCCCGTGATTCCGCGTACCGTCTTTGCCGCCTCCCGAACCGCGACGTCCGCCGCCTTGGCGAAGCTCTCGGGCGAGTTGCCGATGATGGTGACCACCTTGGCCACGTCGGACATGGTCTGACCTCCTCGGAAATCGTGGAATAGAGCGGGGCTACACTAACCCGCTAGCCCGTGTTCGACACCCTTTCGGACAAGCTTCAGGCCACGCTCGGGGATCTCCGCGGCCGCGGACGCCTCTCGGAGGAGGACGTCTCCCGCGCTACCCGCGAGATCAGGCTCGCGTTGCTCGAGGCCGACGTGAATCTCCAGGTCGTTCGCCAGTTCGTCGCGGCGGTGAAGGAGCGAGCGCTCGGCGCCGACATCGCGAAGAGCCTCACGCCGGGCCAGCACGTCGTGAAGATCGTGCACGAGGAGCTCACCGCCCTCATGGGCGCCGGCGGCTCGAAGCTCGCGTTCGCCGGGCGACCGCCCACGGTCATCCTCCTCGCCGGGCTCCAGGGATCGGGGAAGACGACGGCGGCCGCCAAGCTCGCGCTCCTGCTTCGGAAGGAGGGCAAGGCACCGGCGCTCGTGGCGGCGGACCTCCAGCGGCCGGCCGCCGTCGACCAGCTCGAGCAGCTCGGGAAGCAGATCCAGATCCCCGTCTACCTCGACCGCTCCTCGAAGGACCCGGTCGCCGTTGCCCGTCACGGACTCGAGCAGGCCCGCGCGCAGGGACGCGACGTCGTGATCGTCGACACCGCCGGGCGCCTGCACGTCGACGACGAGCTCATGGACGAGCTCGCCGCCGTGCGCAAGGAGGTCAAGCCGACGAACGTGCTGCTCGTGCTCGATGCGATGACCGGTCAGGACGCCGTCTCCGTCGCCGAGGCGTTCGCCCAGCGGGTGGCCTTCGACGGAGTCGTCATGACCAAGCTGGACGGTGACGCGCGCGGGGGCGCCGCGCTCTCCGTCAAAGCGGTCACGGGCAAGCCGATCAAGTTGGCGTCGGTCGGCGAGAAGCTCGACCAGCTCGAGTACTTCCATCCCGACCGCATGGCCTCGCGGATCCTCGGGATGGGCGATGTGCTCACGCTGATCGAGCGCGCGGAGGCCGCGGCCGAGGAGGACGAGCAGGCGCAGATGGAGAAGCGGCTTCGCGCCGGCCAGTTCACGTTCGACGACTTCCTCCAGTCCTACAAGATGATGCGTCGAATGGGCCCCGTGCAGAACATCGTCAAGCTGATCCCCGGGCTCGGGAAGCAGATGCAGGGGCTGAACGTCGACGATCGCGAGCTCGGGCGCGTCGAGGCGATCGTTCTCTCGATGACTCCGGACGAGCGGCGAAGGCCGGAGATCATCAACGGCTCTCGGCGCGCGCGCATCGCGCAGGGAAGCGGCACGACGGTCCAGCAGGTGAACCAGCTGCTGAACGCGCGCAAGCAGATGCAGAAGATGGTGAAGCAGCTCGGACAGGGCAAGATGCCGAATGTGCAGTCGATGGCCGCCCAGCTGCGGAGATAAAGGAGAGGAATGGCAGCTCGAATCAGGCTCGCCCGTGTGGGCTCGAAGAAGAACCCCATCTACCGCGTTGTCGTGGCGGACGCACGCTCGCCTCGCGACGGCCGCTTCATCGAGATCGTCGGGCGCTACAACCCGCAGACGGATCCGTCGACGATCGATCTCGACGAAGAGAAGATCCGGGACTGGATGTCGAAGGGCGCACAGCCGAGCGAGTCGGTCCGCCGCCTGCTCAAGGCGTCGAACGTCTCGGGCTGAGGCGTTTGCAGGAGCTCGTCGAATACCTCGCCCGCGGTCTCGTGGCCGACCCGGACGCGGTGAGCGTGACGCGCGTCGAACGCGGCGACGCGGTCGTGCTCGAGCTCCGCGTTGCGGAGGGCGACGTCGGCAAGGTGATCGGCCGCCAGGGCCGGATCGTGCGGGCATTGCGAACCCTCGCGCGCGCCAGCGGCGCGCGCTCCGGGGAGCGCGTCCTGCTCGAGATCGTTGAGTAGCGACGAGTGGGTTACGGTCGGTCGCGTCGGCCGGCCGCACGGCCTCGACGGCGCCTTCGTCGTGGAAGACGCAAGCGAGGATCCGGAGCGCTTCGCTCCGGGCGCGCGAGTCTATGCGGACCGCGAACATGCGACGGTCGCGGAGTCGAAGCGGGCAGGCGGGCGAGTCGTGATCCGGCTCGAGCGTCGGGTTCCGCGTGGAACGCTGCTCGAGATCCCATCCTCCGAGCTGTCCGACCCGGGCGAAGACCGGTTCTACGTCTTCCGGCTCGTCGGATCGGCGGTCGTCGAGGAGGGCGGTCGCGAGCTCGGACGGGTTCGTGACGTCGCCGCCGGGGTCGCGAACGACGTGCTCGAGCTCGACTCCGGGCTCGCTCTCCCGTTCGTCGAGGACTGCATCCGCGAGGTCGACGTGCCCGGACGCCGAATAGTCGTTGCACCCGGCTTCGCCGACGAAAGCTAACCTCGCGCTTCGTGCAACTCGACGTCTTCACGCTCATTCCGCACGCGTTCTCGTGGCTGACCGAGCACCGCCCGCTCGCTTCGGTTCTCGGCTCCGAGCTCGAGCTGCGGCTCTGGAGCTACCGGGACTTCACGCCGCTCGGGGGCGGCCAGGTGGACGACGAGCCGTACGGGGGCGGCGCGGGGATGGTGCTTCGGATCGACGTCGTCGTCGCGGCGCTCGAGGCCGTCTACGGCGAGGTCCCGACCGATCGCCGGATCGTCGCGCTGACGCCGAAGGGCCGGCTCCTCGACCAGGCGCTCGTCGAGGAACTCGCGGCCGAGGAGACTCTCACCCTGCTCTCCGCTCGCTACGAGGGCTTCGACGAGCGAATCCTCGAGCACGTCGCGACCGATGCGCTCTCGATCGGCCCGTACGTGCTCTCCGGCGGCGAACTGCCGGCCATGGTCGTGCTCGATGCCGTCGGCCGGCGCCTTCCCGGCGCCATCCGCGAGGAGAGCGGTGCCGTCGAGAGCTTCTCGCCGGCGCTCGGCGGCGGGCTCGAATTCCCGCACTACACGCGTCCGCCGGACTATCGCGGCTGGCACGTTCCGGACGTTCTCCGCTCGGGCGACCACGGTCGGATCGAGACCTGGCGGCGGGAGCACAGCAGGGCGACTCTGACGTGAGGGGCCCCGTCGATCGCATGACCGCCACCCTGCCGCCGGGGTGGCGGACGTTCATCGACTGGACCGTGACGATCGTCGTCGCCGTCGGCGCCGTCCTCGCGATCAAGGCCTGGGTCGTAAACCCCTACCGAATCCCGTCCTCGTCGATGGAGCCGACGCTCCACTGTGCCCGTCCAGGTGGGGGCTGTGAGGCGCAGTTCTCGGACCGAGTGCTTGCGAATCGCTTCATCTATCACTTCCGCTCGCCGGAGCGGGGCGAGGTCGTCGTTTTCGACACGCCGCCACGGACGCTTCAGCCGCCGCCGCGCGGCTGCGGCACCGGCGGCACGTTCGTGAAGCGGCTCATCGGCCTGCCCGGAGACGCGATCAGAGAGCGGTCGGGCGTCGTCTGGGTGAACGGAAAGAAGCTCGACGAGCCGTACATTCGCCCGGAGCGGCGGGGCTCTGAAAGCGGGACGTGGCAGGTCCCGCCGGGCAGCTACTTCATGATGGGCGACAACCGCGCCTCGTCGTGCGACAGCCGCAAGTGGGGAAGCGTGCCGCGCAAGAACCTCATCGGCCCTGTGTTCGCCGTGTACTGGCCGCCTCAGCGGATCGGCTTTCGCTAACCGCCGAGTTCGGCGCCCTCTCGACGTTGCCGGCCGCCGGCCGGAGCCGGATCGGCGGTGGATTCCGCTAGCATGGCCCGGGCCTTCGGGCCGCCTCTCGATGACGAACCCGATCGACATCCTCGAGCGCAAGCAGCTGCGCGACGGTCTTCCGAGCTTCAAGGCCGGCGACACCGTCCGCGTGCACTTTCAGGTGATCGAGGGCCAGCGGCGCCGCGTGCAGGTCTTCGAGGGGATCGTGATCAAGCGCCAGGGTGCGGGTGCCCGCGAGACGTTCACCGTGCGCAAGAACTCGTTCGGCGTCGGCGTCGAGCGCACCTTCCCGCTGCACTCGCCGAAGATCGAGAGGATCGAGGTCCAGGCGATCGGAGACGTGAACCGGGCGAAGCTCTACTACCTCCGGGGGAAGGTGGGCAAGAAGGCCCGCGTCCGGGAGAAGCAGCGCACCTGACGGTCGCCGGGCCGGCGCTGCCGCAGCCGGTCGATTTCAGCTCCGAAGCTGCGCGCAAATTGCGACTCTGCGTGCGCGATGTGCGCGGACCGTCCGTCTATTCTCGTGCCATGGCCAGGGCGATCCGTCGCTTGCTCTCGTTCGATCGGCGCCTCGGCGTGCGCTTCGTCGCAGGAGCGGACGAGGCAGGGCGCGGAAGCCTCGCCGGCCCGCTCGTCACCGCGGGCGTCCTCTTCGACTACGAGTGCCTGCGCGACCATCGCGTCCGGCCGCTCGCGCTTCTGAACGACTCGAAGCAGGTCGGCGCGGCCGAACGAGAGGAGCTCTTCCGGGCAGTGTCCCGCTGCGCGACGCGAATCGCGGTCCGCGTCATCCCGCCGGAGTCGATCGACCGCGACGGCCTCCACCGCTCGAATCTCCGCGGCCTGCGCGAGGCGCTTGCCGCGCTCTCCCCGCCGGCCGAGGCGTGCCTCGTGGACGGCTTCCGGCTCGGGCCGGCTGCGCCGCAGCACCAGGCGATCGTCGACGGCGACGAGCGCAGCGCTGCGATCGCGGCCGCTTCGATCGTCGCGAAGGTCGTTCGCGATCGGGCGATGCGGCGGCTGGACGCTCTCTATCCGGCGTACGGGTTCGTCTCACACGTCGGCTACATCACGCCGGGACACTCGGCAGTGGTGCGCAAGCGCGGGCCCAGCGTCCTGCACCGGCGCTCGTTCGAGG